>Ga0315273_10000003_pt1 | contig 241648 bp, 250 predicted proteins | sample YL17G02_0_MG_FD_205753 | JGI IMG/M metagenome (GOLD analysis project Ga0315273, IMG submission 205753) | Sediment microbial communities from Yellowstone Lake, YNP, Wyoming, USA - YL17G02_0 | ecosystem: Environmental > Aquatic > Freshwater > Lake > Sediment | place: USA: Wyoming | collected... | reverse complement strand
CAATTACCAGAATTATCAAAGGGGTTTATTGTTGATGCGGTAGCTCGAGACCTCGGTGAAACAGTTTATGTAGATATTCTTGTCGCAACAGATCGGAAGCATAATTTACTAATTGGAGATATATTAGGTGGAAAAGTTAACGCCCTGAGTATGGGGTGTTTCTTCCCAGGGACTCGCATTACACTCGAGGATGGTTCTGTTATTCCGATTGAAGAAATTCGTCCTAACATGATGGTTCTTTCCCAAAAAGGGAATGTCTGTCTTGTTAAAAATCTTCAAATTCGTCAAAATAGATGGTCTATGCGACGAATTAAGGTTTCTGGTTTACCAATAGTTGAGTCAACTTATAATCATAATTTCTATGTAGTTCCACGTAAAGAATTAACTTATATTAAGAAGAATGGTCGTAACTTATTGAACCATGATGATTATAGATTCGAAAAACTTGAAGCTGGTTCCATTCAAATAAATGATGTTGTTGCTACTCCGATTCCGAATACCATAGTTGAACCTAAAATTTCAATAAAAGAAGCTCGTCTTCTTGGGTTGTGGGTTGGAGATGGTTGGAAATGGCAAAATAAACATGATTCTAGTACTGGAATTGGAATAGTTTGTGATTCGAAATATCCAGAAATAATAGAGGATATTATTTCATCTATAAATCAAATTTCATGGAAAGCTGGAGAAACTCGCATAACTTCTGATGGTGGATCGATTTGTAAAACTGAATTTTTTAATGCGATGAATAATTATGATGGTTCTTTTACAAATTTATGTAAAGAATCTAATATAAGTCGTCGCACTGGGTATAATTGGGTTAACGGTTATAAAAAACTTGGACGTGTTGTAGATAAAAGAAATGAATCGAAGCAGGTCTTACGTTCTCAAAGAAGGGGAGCCGATTATTTAATTTCTTCAAGTAGAACTGTTCGTAATCTTATTGACTCATATGTTTTTGGAAATAAAGCATTAAATAAACTTCTTAGTTCTGATATCGTATCCTGGCCTATTGATCATCAACTTGCGTTTATATCAGGAGTAATTGATTCAGATGGGTGCGTATCTACTACTAAGAGAGGTACAAAGCAAGTTTTCATATCTACTAGAAATGAAAACTTGGCGTGCCAATATATGTCGATATTACTTAGATGCGGGATAGTTAGTACTTTATCAGTAGTAAAACGTAATGGCACCAAATTATTACCAAATTCTGGTGGAATTGATTATCAAATAAGATTGCGTAATGACGGGGTTAAGAAAATTCCGTCATTGAAAATCAAATCTCATCTTGATAGTATAAAATATACTCCAGGTAATTCTGATAGATGGATTTCTGGTGGGTATTTATTTTCTAGGGTGAAGAAAATCGATGAATTTGAATATGATGGATTTGTTTATGATATGGAGGTCGATGGTGATCACTCATATATTGCAAATGGTGTAGGTGTTTCTAATTGTATTTCGTTATTTACAGTTTGTACTAAATGTGGAAATGTTGCTGCCGACGACAGCCAATTATGTTTTCCTGAAAATACTTTCATATTGAAATCTGATGGAACACACAGATATATTAATGAAATAGTCGAAGGTGATAAGATTATAACCCATACCGGTAATTCTGAAATAGTAACTAAAACTATTTCAAGACATTATGCTGGCGATCTCATAAATTTTGATATTGATGGTATACCGGATCCAATCAGATCTACACCTGAGCATCCATTTTTTGTTCTACGACCTGCACAATTTTGTGCGTGTGGTTGCGGTGAAAAACTTCATCGGACCATTGAACATGAACGTGGATCTATAAAATCATTCCAAAGAAGATATATTACTGGACATAATACTAGATTAGTGAACCCGAATCAACATTCTAATATTAAATCTATACAAAAAGCAGCATCTATTAAAGATGACTTATCTTTTGATTTTGTAGAAGCAAAAGATGTCATTCCTGGTGATTATTTAGGGTTTCCAATACCACAAGAAGTTAAAAACACTGACGATGCTACAATTGATAAGGCTAGGTTAATCGGGTACTTCTTGTCGGAAGGGTGTTATATAAAGAGGAATAATGAAAGAGTTGGTATTACATTTACATTTGGTTCCCATGAACACGATACGTTATCGGCTGAAACTGAACTATTGTTGAATAAAGTATTTTCGAAATCTAGTCGTAAGAAATTGTTATGGACTGATATAATATTTAAAAATAACATAAAACCTGTTGTTAGAAATAGTAATAGTAGATCAATTCCGGAAGATGCTGTTTGTCCTGACTGTGGGGCACCATCTGAATATTTAAGGAATGTTAGGCATCGCAAAGGACGTGACGATTGTTTAAAATGCAAGGTATGCAATAGAAATTGGGCCTATGGGTCATTAGATATAGTAGTCGCAAGACGTAAACTAGCAAAAATAAATTGCTCGGTAGTAACTTTTATGGATAAATCCGTTGCTGAATTTTTTTATACATACTGTGGTGAATATTCAAATGAGAAAAAATTAAATTCTGATGTTGTGCTTTGGGATTCTGATATTCAGAAGCACATTTTGTTTACTTGGTTGAATGGTGATGGCCACAATAGTAAATTCGGTATCATTGGTAATACTACTTCTTTTAATTTGTTGACACAAATGCATACTATTGCTGCAAGATGTGGATACTATTCAAGATATTCAGCGTTATTTAATGGTAAATCAGTTGAATTTAGAAATGTTATTAACGGTGAATCAGTACCAATTAGAGATGAACGTGGGTGGTTGCCAATATTCGCTTTACATATCCCAGAAAATATAGGATTTTCGGATAACACTAGATTTATAGATAAAAATATTAAATCTTCTAAAATGGACGGTTTTTTCGATGGTTTTAAGAAATTTGGAAATTATTTAGTTCATAGAGTTAGGTCAAAAAATGTTCAACCATATCATGGTGATGTCTATAATTTGGAAGTTGAGAATGATCATTCTTATGTTGCCAATGGTGTAGCAGTACATAATTGCAGCTGCGTTCAATATGAGGGGAAAGGTTCTCAGTTTATTGATGATAGTGGTGTACAACATCCTATAGCTGAGCTTGTTGGACATGTAAGCGTTCCGAATAGTAATCAATTTATAGAGGCTTCTTGGGTTCGCAGTCCAGCGTTTCGTGGTGCTGTACGTCGAAATCTATTGAATCCTGATGTGGAAATATTAGCTAGCAAATTGCATGATGCAGTTTCTATTTTCGAATTAAGGAAGGATTTTATGAAATCTGATGGTATAAAGAAGGCTGCGTCTATGATTAAAAAAGCCCAAGATCCTGAGGATAAACCAGCTGATGAGCCACCTGAGGATGGACCAGCTGAAGATAAGCCTGAAGATGCTGACGCCTCAATGGATTCTATCCTAGAGGGCGGTGATACCGAAGACAAACCAGCCGATGATAAATCAGATGATGATAAACCAGCTGATGAACCGGAAATTCCGGTTGATAAAATGAAGGAGCTTCTTGAGAAAGCTCAAGAAATGCTTTTGGAGAGCATTGTTAAAGGATTAGATAAGCAATTAAAACCTAATTCTGAAGATGTTGGTACAATTGTTCCTCCTTCCAAGCCAGTCCCGGCTGGTGGAGTTGAAGACTCACTTGATAATGTAGTTAGATCTTCGCAAGAATTTAATCGGCGATTAAATAAAGTATTTAAAAACAATAGTAAATTGATCAAATGGGCTTCATGGGCTTACAAAGTCGTTCATGAAGGTGGGCCTAAGGCCATTATAGCTACAGAAATGAATCCGCGAGATCTGATAATCCTTTCATGGATTGAAGATACTGTTAGGTCTCATAATTATTCATCAGATTTATATAAAATTGCAATAGATATTGGATCAATTGATGGATACCCCAGCGAGACCTCTTATCTCACAGCCTGCAGGGTCAAGCTCGGAAGAGTTTTGACACCTGAAGAACAGCAGTTTTTTCGGTGGAAGGGTAGAATAGCTTCACTATCCAAATTTTAAGGCATTGATGAAGCTGAAATCTTGTAGGAGGCATTTGTAATATGTCACGTTGGCGAAGCACCTGGTCCGACTCGGCCAACCCGGTTCGTCGTGAGGCAGCAACCGTGAGGACCGCTGACCCTTACACTATGAACCAGGAACATCCGCAGCCATCACCTGTTGAGTATGAGTCTGGCAGCCCGGATGAATGGGCCGAGACTCCCGCGAATTCTGACCCCCATGTCAAGAAAGAATACGAGGGGGATCATGTAAAGCGGAATGAGGTCGGATTCGGTGAATTCCGGGATGACACCTGGAGCCACAAGGATTCCGATCAGTGGGGTGGCAAGGGCAAATATGATAATGCCCGTGCCGCTGCCGAGCGAAAAGCTTCCGCTGTTGAACGTCTTGCTCGCGTCCTCCTACGTTCAGACGATCAGAAGCTAGTCGAGGCCCAGGCCTGTGATTTGATGGCACTACCCGGACCCGTTATTGCTTCTACGCTTCGCCGGCTCGATCAGGTTTCCCCGGATGCTCTTCCAAAGCAGGTAAAATTCCGTCGTGCTCTTGCTTGTTGCAAGCTCGCGGCTCGCCTCCTGCCCGAGAATCCGAAAGAGGAGCATGTGGAGCATATAGCTTCCATGTTTATGAAGGTCGATGATCCGACCCTCAAAGAGATTCTCAAGACCGTAAAGGTCGCCCTTGAGGAAGAGAAGCCGGAAGGCCTCGAGCCTGAGAAGAAGGACGCCACGGTTTCGTCCGAGGAAAAGGGAAAAGAGCCCCCAAAAGCTGAGAAGGCTGAAGGTAAGGCCGAAGAAGAAGAAGAGGAAGAGGAAGAGGAAGAAGGAGGAGAAGAGGAGACTGCAAGCGCCGCCACCGATTCTACCGCCACCGATTCCGCTGCCACCGATTCCGCTTCAACCACTGAATGCGGTTGCATGGATGCTGAGATCAAGAGCATGCTCCAGCAGCTGCTCCAGCAGGAATCTCAGGAGGCAGCTCCTGGTGCCCTTCCGTCCCCATCACCCGCTCCTGAGCTGACCGACTTGTTCGAGCAGCCGCCAGCAGAGGTTACACCAATGCCCGGTCCGTCGCCGATGATGGCGGCTACAGCCACGCCGGACATCACATTTGATGAGGATGACTCTGAGGGTCGAACAGCATCTGACAAGGATACAAGCGACCTAGACAACCTCTTCTCAGATGACCCCGAAGTCCAGGCCCATCGTGAGATCAAGGCATCCGAGCAGGAGCAGATCATGCGTGAGACTGGGTTTGTCCGCATGGCCAGCACTGGCGCCAAGAAGATTGGCCAGGTACAGGTCAGCAAGGTCAAGCAAGAGGCATCCCTCGAGAATCTCTGGGAGCGCCCAGGTCAATGAAGTTCATCCGGGCCGTATCTTAACCGAGCGGCCCTGGTTGATCAGATACTAATAGAAGATACGCAGATAACCGCAGAAACTGGAGGGAAGGTCTAATCGATTGAATTGAGTTTTGTCGTGAATGGAATGGTTTCGCGGAAACGGACTGAAACCCCCGGATCGATGGAATTCTTGGACGTTGATGAGATACTTGCCAACAGAGCTGGAGTGACCAATGGGCGATATAGGTGGACAGTCTTCGGGTGATTTCCTACTCACCCAAGGTGCCCTGCGTATCCTCTATTCGATTTTCAAGGACACTATTCCTGTTCTTGCACCGGATGGATACACGCAGAGTAACCCAAACGTTGGAACCGCCGTTGCTCTCGCGCGATCGACTACGCTTCCTGCAAATGTGAAGCGTGGCGTTCTCGGGGGATCAGTGGCATTTACCCGTCCTGATGTTGCTGGTGGCAACGTCGTGGGCGGAGCAGTTGCGCCTGCTTTAGCCTTCACTGCGAACACCCGACCTCTCGGGCTGTTCATCAATGATGCGCTTGGCAATGCGTACGAGAATACTCCTGGCGTAGCATCTGGCAAGTGCCCCCATCTTCGTGGTGGTGCTGTTGGCGTCAAGCTCTACGAGACGCAGAAGCAAATTGCTGTTGATGGAGCCATTGGCGACGCACTGACTGTGCCGTACACAGAGGGACAGTTCCTCTACGCGTCGATTAATGGATACCTGACCAACCGCTGGGTAGACTCCTACGAGGCGCTGTGGATCACTGCAGCAAACCTCGGTGGGGCCATCCACACTGGCGCAGCCTGCGAATATGACATTATTCGCATGGCCATCGTCCTTTCACCTCCTGACTCCCACGGAATCGAGATGTTCATTGAGTTGCTCATCTGAGCAGCGAGATGAATTGAAAGGATGAGAGGACAATATCATGCCTACCAATAATTTCGGCGTCCAGGTTGTGGACAACACAATCAAGGAGCAGATTGTTGACAAGTTTATCGGGACGTCGGCAGGGCGTAAGCGCCTGGCCGCCTCGATGATTCAGCCCTTGCGCGAGCGGCGTGACTACTCATCGGTAGGCCGTAAGACCTTCTTGGTCGAACAGCTTCCCGATGGTGCCCTGCCTCTGTACGACAAGGATCCAGACGTCACTGCATACGTGATCGGTGAAGAGGGAACTTCCATCACGGCGATCATGAAACCTCGCCGTGTGATCTTCCCCCTTTTTGAGATAGCGGCGCTTCTCAAGGCTCCGTTAACTCAGATCAAGGAGCGTCGGTACGACCTCCTGAAGCGTATGCAGGACCTTGGCAAGGCGCAGATCCAGGCGGCTGAAGACGATCGTGTCTTCACCATCATGGATGCCATTGCCATCGCCGGATTCGACTCGCTCCCCGCGGGCACGAACCCGGACATCCCGGTTGTGGCCCCGATTTCGCCGGCCGTCCTCGCGGACGCGTTTGCCGAGATCGAGCGTCATGACCTTCGGGTGGCTCGAGTCTACATGAACGCGGTCGATTATGCCGACATCCGGAAATTCGGTCGCGACGTGCTCGACATCGAGAGCCAGGCAACGCTGTGGAAGACCGGCCTGATGGCTACGGGCTGGAACGCCCAGTTCATCGTGTCGCGTCTTGTCCCCGCAGGCGTTGTTTACGTTTGCTGCGAGCCAGAGCACTTCGGCCGGATCCCGGTTAGGACTGAGCTGACCGTTCTTTCTGCCGATAATCCGGAAGAGCGGACCATCGGTTTCTCGATGTTCGAGAACCTCGGGATTGGCGCGTACAACCCGCGTGGTCTCGTGCGCCTTATCGTAACCCGTTAAAGGCGTTTCTCTGACCCAAAGTGGGTCTCCGAAGCCCGGGGTGCTATGTTGATAGCATCTCGGGCTTTGGCGTATCTGAAGAGGTTATTCATGTCGTAAAACCGATTGTTTTGTTCTATAACTATTAATCACTAATTACTTGACTTCAGTATAGTAATGTGCTATACTGAATAATGTATAGAACAAAACAATCGGTTTTACGACATGAAAAAGATATACATTGAGCAAATAGACGGAGTTGACGTTCCAGAAGAGTTTAGAAACCGATTTTATGATCGGCGTAAACATCGGGGTAGAGTCAAACAATGTTCTTGTGGTCTGCAGTTCTATGATGAAACTCCCCGGGTGACTTCAAAAATCTGTCTCACTTGCAGAATTAACGCGATCGTATCCAAACATGACGTGGTTCCAGATTTAGCACAAAGAAACCCAAGACGTCATAAACATTGTTATCTATGCGGTTCTGAGTTTCTTGATACCTCTTTGGCTTGCTCTCGCAGATACTGTTCACGATGCAGTGCTAAATATTCTTATGATATGCTTGAAAAATTGATCATAGCCAATGGAGTGCACCAAAACGCCAAATTCCAGTATCTAGATCATGCCTTGATCAAAGTTAAATCTTTATATGACGGGATTAAATCTGATGTACAGATTGCTCGTGATGCTGGACTACTAGCTAGTCAGGTCAGATACCTTAGGATGAAATTGGGTTTATCAACAATTTCATCAGATGCGAGACGAGTAGCATCAGGTAAGTTAAGTATTGAAACATTAGACAGCGAGAAAATTAAAGAAGCCATTGTGAATAGACTTACTTATCAAGAACTTGCTAAACGATATGGTGTTCGTCCTTCTACCATCAAGACTAGATTTCGTAAATCTGATATTGAGAGATCTTCTCTTCTGCATTTACCAATCGATTTATCTCAGAGGGTTATTGATATAATGATTGGTCATTTGTTGGGAGACGGATGTCTAGTTCCAGTGGCTATGGGGAAGGCAGCTTATTTCAGAGTTGGTCATAAGATAGCAGATAGAGAATATACTGAATGGAGTGCCGATCAAGTAAAATGTCTACAACCAATTATCCACCAACAGCGCAAATATGTTGATGGGCGATTATTCGATTTCATCTCATATACATCGATTCGAACTGATACTCTTTGTGAATGGTATCCCAGATTTTATGACCCATCACTTAGAAAAAAATTTGGGGCTGATGGGTGTAAGAATCCAAATATTAATATTTTTGAAAATTTGAGTGAATTATCCCTGGCAATCTGGTATATGGATGATGGAACATACGATTCTGGATTCCCATCCATCGCAATGTATTTTCCGGCTGCGGATTATGACGCGATTTGTGAAGCTTTGACATGTAGGTTTGATGTTAACTTCTATCATGTAAAACGGAAGAACATCAGACTGCTCAAAGTTCGTGGGACCCCTGCTCGTGCGCGATTTTTTGAGATAGTACAGCCGTACATACACCCACGAATGGCAAGGAAGCTCCCGCCGGTATCCAGAGGTGCAACAGCTTATGCTGATGATCCTTTATCGACCAAGTTTCCAACCTCGAAATTTAGAGAGATGCCGGATGAAAAACAACAAACATACCTTGATGAAATAGTGAATTTCGTTGTTCATTCACACTCTCCTCAAAGAATGTTGGATCAACCAATATTGGAATATCTTGGTGATCTTCAGGAACGATTGAAAACATGTCTTCCGAAGGATGGGGTACTACCTTTTATTCAAGATGGATTAACCTACTTGGATGCCATTTGTCCTCATCGATTTTCTGCCAATCATTACAGACAGCCATCATTTGTTATGGCTTGGAAGGATGAGGTCATTGTCCGGAAAGCTGTTACGAGCATATTATCTAGAGATCAGGCACTTACTAACAAATTATTGGCTCGTAGAATCATGGAGATGGTTTCGGCACCAGGTCATTTTCGACCATCCGGTGCCGCAGCTTTACTAAATACATATAGACCGAAATCTGTATTCGACCCGTTTGCTGGTTGGTGTGGCAGGGCTTTAGCTTGCGCCCTCAATAAATACGTAAAAAATTATGTTGGCACGGATCTTCAAGAGTTGACAATTAATGCAATCAGAAAAATACTTGAGGATTCTCAATCATTAGGCGTGTGTAAAATGCAGGCTTTATGCATTGATGCTTTACAATATATGCAGAAGACAGATGAACATTTTGATATGATTCTTGCAGGGCCTCCATATTATAATGTGGAAAATTATAACGGCATAGTACCTACCGATTCATTCGCTGATTGGCAAAAGAATTTTGTTGAACCCTTTGCGGCATTATCCGCTAAGGTTTTGAGTAATAATGGAGTGCTGGCTTTACATATTTTCGATACTCATCAATATTCATTTATAGAACCGTTCATGTTTTCGCTCGAAAAGGCTGGTCTTCATCATAGAACTCAATATAAATTCGGGACAGTGAAACATTTACATCGGTCGCAGTTTATTCATATTTTTGGGTATTGAGTCTAAGTTGAGGTGTATGTTTGCCTATGGTTAGACAAACTGGTCAGCGCAATCCTGCTATCGACGGAGATCCTGGAACCTCCATACGGGAGGTTCTAGTCACTATTCTAAAAGTGATCCGTACAGATTTTGGTGGGAAGGATCAGAGTAAAATAATTTCTCAACGTCTGATTGCAGCCAACATTCCAGTTTCCACTGCCACCATTGAAGCGTATAGGACTGGTGCGGAATGCACTAGGAATACAATTCGGGATGCTATTGGACCTCAGGTCGATTGGCTTCGCCGCGTTTTAGGGTGTGATCATTAATTAAACCTTTGTTGATTAAATAATATTATGAAACCGAGTCAAGTTGCTAGTTATCTCCGTCGTATAGCATCTGCTATTGAGAAATCTCGTAAGCCAGATAGACTGTTAGTTGCGAGAGATCTTCGAAAGTTGATTGCCGGTATTTCATTATACGATCCAAACTTCAAATTTCAAGGTAAATTTACATCATATGATGGAATGAATGATCCCTCTGGCGACGCCGAGTGGCGCACAATAAATGATTTTAACGAGGTTTCAGATTATTTGAACGCAGGAGAGAATAACGCAGTTATTATTGAGGATGAGGGTTTGGAATATTTGGCTATTTGGAATGGGCCTGGTGGATTTTATTATCAGGGACTTCCACTTCAGGATCCAAATGACGCCGAATTTGAGTTAGGAGGAGATGGGAAAACTGTGGAAAAAGCATTGGAAAAAGCATACGCAGCAATGTCCGAACTTTAATTGGGCTTTAGTTTAGTTTGATAATCACACTTTAACTATTCGTTCATAATTCGTAGTACTAACGCCATATCTCGCGTGATTTTGGCAGTTATCACTCTAGCATGAACATCATGCCAGGTGTCGTGTCCGGCTGATTCATAATATTTGCTTTGAGTGATAGCACCATCAAAACATGACGCACAAAATGAACTAGTCTCATATTCATATTGTGCTTGGTACAGGCTATTTATCGGTATGGCTTGGCAGCTTATGGCAAACCAGGGCTGCGTAAGAAACCAAATAAATCGAATGGTTCGAGTGGCCCTCTTGGGGCGATCTAGTCTTTCTCGGGATGGTGTGAGCCCTGGGGCCGAAAATCTCCAGGGCTTACGTGTATTTTAATTTATGTTTATCGATCTGTCATGTCATTCTGTAACTAGCTATATAGGCATAATAGTATTGGACGATAATGGGGTATTGATTTCCAATCAGAGTGGCGGATTACTTTGTACTCATCCGAGAGTTAAAGGATTTTATATTCCATTACCTGCTAATTGGATGCCAGATACTGACCCATTTAGTGATGAATGGATGACTGATTATGATGAGAAGAGGGTCGACGCATTCTTGGATGATATGAAAGAAAAAACCAAGGGTGACTTCATTCTAACGAACGGGTTTCCATTTAAACCATTGCATGACTTATCTATAGTGCGTGAAATTATGGAAGATCCATTGGCTTATGGGGAATCTTGGATTCCTGTCGAAATAATAGCTGATACCGAGATATTCAAAGGTATGATTGGTAAAATCGCCATCATCGTCCACGACAATTCTGATTAGACCTTTGTTAATTAAATAATAATATTATGAAACCTAGTCAGGTTGCGAATTATCTTCGTAAGATTGCTACCGCTATCGAGACTTCTCGCAAGCCAGACAAGTCATTGGTGGCACAAGATATTAAGCGAATCCTCGCTGTACTTACAGCCGGCATCGGGCCCTGGACATGGTTTCATGAGCAGGGCCTTACTCCGGACGCGACACTTTATGACATCCTTAATCTTGGTGACGGTGTTCTTGAGGACCTTGTCAAGCGTTCTGTACCTGTTGCGAATCTGAAAGATCCAGTTAATGTGTCTGTTTCTGGTGATCCGGATGCCGGTAATGTAACCATCACTACGTCTCGTGGAACTATCACCATCCCTTTTACTGCTGATATGAGTGGGCGTGATTTCGTTAACAGGATCCAGCGTTTAAAGGTGAGTATTTGACGTCTTCCATTGCTGAGCGGATTGCTGCTAGATATCTTAATCAAAAATAATGAATTTATTTCAGATCGCCGGGACTCGTATTCGTAAATTAGATCTCGACAGGTATTTTCAACAGGTAGTTCATTTTATCAATAACCTGGACGGTATAAACACTATAGCGTCGTGTCAAGGTCATCTAGAATCGAACAAGCGTCCTTATATTACAATAAGTTCGGAAGATGAGGACAAACTGGAGGAAATCGAAAAATTATTTGCTGAGTATGAATTTTTTAAACGAAGCAGTTATACATTTGGAGGGCGACATCTCTATATCGAATTCACAGACGATATAATTGATAATTGGCAGCATTTCTACAGTTATCTTCAAATAGTCAAGCCTTTTAAGACAGCTTCTGTTATGGGTTTATTTCAAATTGCATCCCGTGTAGCTGCGAACATAAATATATCTGAATTATCTCCTATCGAGATTGATAAAATAAAGAATGAAATAAATTGGGATGTTGTATGGGTCAAACCGTCTCTTACAGAGGAGATGGGTGAAGTCAATCGCGTTTCATTGGAAGAAAATTTACCGGTACAATCCATAATTGATGCATTTAACAGTGGGAAACTTGTCCTTCTCAATTCGACTATCTGGGATAATTTAGATAATTACACGGATGTATCATCCGTGGCCGAAGCTATTCAATATTCAGACGAATTTGTTAGAGATTGGAAGAGAATTATTAAGGGTTTTGAATCTGGTAGCCAGATGCCGGCTCCTATAGTTTTGAAAATGCCGAGTGGTGTTTATACACTGGTTGCTGGAAATACCAGATTGATGCTGGCCGAAGCCTTTAAGATCCAACCGCAAATTTGGTTAGTCTTACTTTGATGTACTATATAGTATGTCTTCGGTTTGGTTTAAATTTCTGACCGCAATGGCCAGAAAACGTGGGGGAAAAGTAGAAGAGAAAATAGTGGAGAAATTACCGTTAATCCATGTTTCTTCAAAAGTTGGAAATACCAGTTTCAAAGCTGAGAAATATTGCATGACTTGCGGCATGAAAATGCCAGAGGACAGGCCTCATACAGAAGATGAATGTATTGTTGCTCAAATACATGAAGATGATGAAATGATGGATGTGGAATGAAGACTCCGTCTGGAATGTATAAGGTAGGGGAAGTTGAGGAATTTGGTCTATTTCCGGTACGAACTGAATTATTAGTGATACCGGGTAAAATTTGCCCTCATTGCGGAATGAGGTTATATCCAGATAAAGAGCACACTGAAGAAGAATGTATAGTCGCCCAAGTCATGGAGTATGAAGAGAAGCTTGGATGGACGATGACTGAAAATACCGGAATAGGTGTGTATAATACAAGAGGCGTAACTAAAATCAAGAAGTAATTATTTATCCATAACATCCTTCACTATAGGCAAAAACGGATCATAGGCTTTTTCACCGGTTCCGTGACAAACAGTACACATACGTTCAGAATACATACTGCGTCCTGATCCGCGACACTCAGCACATATAATCTTTTTGCTCATCTCAATTATTCTTTCCAGTGTTTGCTTGTTATTTTCGTGCGCGCGCCTAACATGCGAAAGCTCTAGGCATACCCATTCGGCGAATTTGGCTGAATTTAGAACTGATTCTAATATTTCGATCGGTTTTTCAGGATACCAGCCAGCCATGGATCAAAGTACATTTTCTATTGTACTATGTGTACATGGCAAAATTATATTTTCGATATGGTGCGATGCGAAGCGCCAAAACTCTAAATCTCTTGGCAGTGGCACATAATTATAAAGATCAAGGTAAGAACGTAATCATAATCAAACCGGCCCTCGATGATAGATACGGTGTTAGGAAAGTGACTTCTCGAGCCGGACTAGATACAGAGGCCGATATATTAGTTAAGGAAAGTACGATTATCAATATACTCAATCCAACTAAAATTAGTTGTATTCTTGCGGATGAAGCTCAGTTTCTTTCTCCATCCGTGGTTGAACAATTGAGAGAAATATCGCGTGTTCATAATATTCCGGTCATATGCTATGGTTTAAGGACAGATTTCAGGGGGAAGTTATTTCCCGGATCCGCTCGGCTTATGGAATTGGCAGATAGCATCGAAGAGATTAAGGTTACCTGCCAATTCTGTAACAAAAAAGCCACTATGAATATGAGGTTATTAAATGGTAAGCCCACCTTGAGCGGTGAACAAATACAGCTTGGTGGGGATGAATCATACATTCCTGTATGTTATGGATGTTATCACGATAAATTAGGACAACCGTAAATTCCGGATATATTGATGTATATTGTAATATGGATAAGCCTCCGGTTTATGTAGTTATTTCATATTGCCCTCTTCTTATTGGTCCTACTTGGCCCATGCATAACCTCAAATCTGAGGATGCCGAAGCTCTAGCTAAAACTATAGATGGATTACCATCAGGAATGGCCAAGGGTTGTCTTTGGGTAAATAATCATGGAAATTTTGCTCCAGTTCTCTTATTCGATAATGCATCTGCAATTTATGAGCATTTAGTGTGCTGGTCTGAAAATAAGCCAGAAGAATGGTTCGAATTTGTCGTCAAAGAAAAAGATGATAGATATGCGATTGTCTGTTTTCCGCAATTACAAAAATCTATCGACCGTTGGAAGATCAACTTCCAATTACATACCGGATTTCCAGTTCATCCTGAAGCCACATATTCTTTGCTTTTTAAGCCGCTTACCTTCATTTCTCTTAATACGGGTACTTTTGGTAGTATCAAAAATAAATTAAGAAGGAATCTTTCTGTCGGGCTTTTGAACTGGACCAAAGATTCTGCGCCAAATCCATCTGATATTGACTTCGAAAGCATTCAGTGGATTAAGTTACCGCAAGCTAAAGATCAAACTAAGTATGATCAGTATCTAACGGAGATATTCGGATGAGTAAGACTATTCATGTGTTGATGGAGGGCGATAAATATGACACTTACGGAGTCGTTCATGCATTTACCAAACCAGTCGACGATGGATTCAACTTACAGAGCTAGAAGAATAGTTATCGAGCCAGGATCTTTCGGATGAATTTCTTGTATTCTTTTTTCTTACATATTCGAGGGCCAAACATTTGACGGTCCAATTCTCGAGCTTGTTTCAGCGTCATCAATTTTATGTTTTTCCGAGAATTATCGAGAGGGTTTCCATTCAAATATTTGACACAGTATCCTTTTGAAGGGTTCTTATTGAGAATCATGTTTTTCATACGTACCGTAATCAAATTTAATTCATCGATGCGTATTCTAGTTACGGGTTCGCTCCTACAGTCCAATGACCAAGTATGTATTTTAAGTTGATCATAATTGGATTCATCAACAATAGCAAAGTTCTTATCTCCAACTTCAATAAAGCGTTTTCCGGGTATCGGAGTTGGTTCTGGATACCCATACACAAATGTTTTTCTTACTGCCATGTGTAATAACAATACTGTTAGGTTTTCAATACCAACGTTCAAGTATGAAGCCCGAAGAATTAGCCGATCGTCTGTGTCAAATTGCCACCGGAATTGAGAATTCTGATAATCCGAGTCAAGACTTAGTAGTCAAAAGTTTAAAACAGGTACTGGCGGCGATAAAACCTTCTAAAGAGGTTAAACCTTTCACCATGGCTGAGCGGATTGCTGCTCGGTATCTTAATCAAAAATAGTTTCGAATATGAATTTTTTACAAATTGCTGCTCGTGTTGCCTTAATTCGATTAAGTATCACCTATAAAAGTGCTCCAGAATACGCCAGTATTGAAGATTTCGTTCAATATTTAATTGATGATGAACGCGATACATATACCGCGGATGATTTACAAGCTTTGAATTATAGATTAAAACGCCCAGTGGCTGAAATTAGAAAAGAATTGGCTGGGTACGGATTGAAATTAGCTCCTAGAGGGATAGAGAATAAAGGTAGAGGATATAATTCGAACGACTTAGATAGATGGACAGGACCTGGGAGTTCACCCACTCATGGGGGAAGCGGATTCAGTAATTTTGAGTAACAACTTGTTCCATTTTACGTTTTAATCTAAGTTTACGCATACATTCATTAACTATAGAATGTTTACATGTTAGACAGAATCTATGTCCTTTTTTATCGAACCAAGTATTTTTAATTGAATATTCATGTCCATGGGGACAGTGGGTTTTTCTTTTGTTCAGTTCAGTTCCTCGTATAAGTCCGTGTTGACATTTAGCCCGATAAACTGGATCCTTCCATCGTTCGGCATCTTTAGCTCGAAGTTCAGGATTTTGCCACACCAGTTTTGAAGATTTGGAGCGTTTTGATTTTGACTCTGGTGTAGCGAATGTTTTTTTCATAGTTTCAATGCGTTTATTTCTATTTATCGGGTTTAAATAAGCAGTTTTATAAGATTCAGCGTTCCTGATTCGAAAATTAGGATCCTGCCATTTGGTTTTTGAGGCCACGGAATGGTTTTCCTTGGACTCCGGTGTGGCATTTGTTCTCTTTAATGACTCGAGCACCTTTTGACGATAACCTGGTCTATTCCAGGTAGCGGCTAACATTTTGGAGCGAAATTCCGGGTCTTGCCATAATCTTTTAGAGATTTCAGTTCTTTGAATTTTAGGTGTTGGTGGTATGTAGTCGCCACCTTTCGTTGAATTAAATCCTTTTCCCGGATCTCTGGTGTTATAAAATTTAATCCATTTAATTTCCGATAATTTAGCTGTTTCTAATGTGTCGCATACTTCAAGTATTTCGTGAGAAAATGCCTCAGGGCCATATTTCTGGATAGCGTTAGGGAAATGCCATTTCCCATTTTTGGAAGATTTGGCGGCGTATATATGATTTTTCCATCGTTTTTCTATTGTTTGGGAGGTTAAACCAATATAACGACGACTAGAATCGATATGAATATGACAGTAGATTGTCCAGTGTTTTTGTTCCACACCGGGCGGTCCTATTAATGTTTTAGTATCCTTCTATTCCAATCGTATCTGCGCTGCTCGCAACCGGAACATCTTTTAGTAATTCCCAAAGCCTTAGTCACTTTAGCCACCATATCACCAACCGGATAATGGGTTGGCGGAGCCTTATGTTCTGCATGTTCCCGAATAAATTCTTCTAATGTAATGGTATCGAGTTTAGCAATTTTCTTACATATATTACATCGAACTTGTCCGGCACTAATTAACACCCAAGGCAATTCAGTGAATTCCATAGCAAACTTTACGATTCACTAAACTTTAATCATTATTTATGGTATGATTTCAATTGCAACAGAACTGGATAAATGTCCTGATTGTGGTAAAGACAATCCTTTTTCCGGAGTCAAGGCCGGATGTAAAACATGTAAACAGACTATCGAAAATACCGCCAAAGAGGCTGAAGCAGACGGGTCTCGCGAACAAATTGCTTCGATAGTTATACTCAAAAAGGCGGAGTAGTTTCAATATCTGGAACAGCGTTCTTTGCTTCTTCTTTAGATAGCGGGGATACTACAGTCATTTCCGATCCATCCATGATTCCCCACTTGCGTTTGGAATATTCAACCCAATCAGCAGCTAGTAACATAACCTTGGCGCTATTCATCACAAAATCTTCCTCTAATTTGATTTTATTTACTCTTGAATCTAAGATGGATTCGCCTATCACATAAAGTCTTTTCAATAGTTCTGTTGGAAGATAAACGCATCCGAATTCACGTTGTCCATATAAGATCTCAGGTAGATTATCTGGGTGTTGTTGTAATTGTATGAAATTGTTGATTCGTTCTATGGTGTGTTTTATGTGTTTTACTAGAATTTCTTTATCTTGAGCCGGTGCCATATCTAGTAGAAATTCTGGAGTTTTATATGCTTCTGATATTACAGGTATAATTAACCGTTTTACTTCAGCGTCAATGTTATCTAATCTAATGGCCAAAATGCACGGCAATACTGATGCTGGTAGATCAACTATCAAATCGGATAAGATACGGACGGCTTCATTCAGTGTTCCAGCTTTTTCGTCCTTCCACATAGACTAACATACAATTCTAATGGTATAATTATATATATGGACATCAACTATTTTGTAGAGTCAACTCGAGTTGTTCCTGATGGTCATCAGTTGACTCCTAAACAATTGATCGCTGCGCTGAAGCGTATAGCAAATGACATAGATAAGTCAGATCGACCTAGTAAAAGTAGAATTGCATCAGAATTGAAAAAGTTACAACTTAGGGTACGGCCAATCAGACGAATGGCGACCCCTACTTGTATTGAAGTTAATGTAGCTAATGATGCGGAATATGATAGGTTAATGAATTTATTGAGTGACTGATACTTGCCATGGATCTGGGTCTGGTTGAATCTCTACTATTTCGTCAGTTGTGACAGATGATCGTTTAAATTTCAAGACTTCTTTTACCCCATCATCATATTCGTCTTGCGAGATGAGTTTTCTATCCATCATCGCTTTCATAACTCTTTTCAGATAATCGGCTCGTTTCGGATTGAGATCCCCGTTAGCATCAAAGAACTGAACTTTAGGATTAGGGAGAACAGAGGCTAGAAATAACGATTGTCCTAGGGTTAAATCAGTCGGATATTTATTGAAATAGTATCTCGAGGCCTTTCCGATCCCATAAATTTTGGGTCCAAATTCAACCACGTTCATATATAATTCTAATATTTCGTCTTTGTTCAGGGCTTGCTCTAGATACATTGTGAGGAAAGCTTCTTGAATTTTTCTGGCAAGAGTTTTACTTCTATTGAGCCATAAGTTTTTGGCCAGTTGCATCGTGATAGTGCTGGCTCCTCGTAAGAACTTCTTAGACTTGATGTTTTCTTTAATGGAATTTTCTATTGCCTGAATATCGAATCCATGATGAGCGAGGAAGCCCGGATCTTCCATGGTTCTGAATGATAAAGCTACAAATTGGGATACGAGCCCATTTGGAACCCATCCTTCTGTTCCTGGTCCGTTAGTTATTTCAAACGGGGTTTTGGTTTGATCTAATACTATGCGTTTGAATGGTTTCCGCAATTTAGTCACTGACAGTTCATCGGGAATTTTGGTGATTTTACATGAATTACTCAGTTTTAATTCGATCTCAGGGTCCATTCTTAGTTGCGTCTCGGGGATCAAATCGACAAGACCACGCACTTCCCAAGACAAACTTCCGTCTAATTTCATTTCATTAATAACTGACTTCACTCCTTGTGGGATGGAATCCAAAATATCCTGACAAGGCGTCTTCTCCATAATCAAATCGAATCGGATTACATTATCATCTTTGTGAATACCTAACTTAAATGGAGTTTTGTATATACTAGCTTCGATTTCGGCATATTGATCTATTATCCGTAAACTTAATGCTATTGGTTTCGTAATGATTGTTTCATCAGTGATTGTTGGATTCGATGTTGTGATAGACTCAATGGATACTATAGACGACAATCCTTGCGGCAATTTTTGTATACTAACCCATGGACTAATCATCTTAATCTTATTGTCTACATTAGCCTCTCGAGCTTGAATCGAAAACGGGTGCATGCGTAAAATCACATCAGACGCTATAATTTCATGATCCATTGCTTTTAATTCATAGCTTGTTACATGGATTCTATATAACGCATTTTCATCATTTCCAAGAGTCGATCTGTTTTGTGGTTCATTCTGCGATTGAAGAAGCTTTATTGGTCCAAGGTCGTTAACCTCAGATTTGATTGTATTAATAGATAGGGTTTTGGACTCATTCTCATATTCTACATGGCTTATGTGTGTAGACCCTGCCGCAGTATCTATTGTTATAGCATTCGCATTGATATTGGAATTTGAGTTGTTGATTCCATCAACTGATATTTGGTTAATACCATTATATGGAGACTGCCATGTTGCATTTATCGAGTCAAACTTGATATCAAATTTTGATTTATGTTCTGAAGTATTTGCGGAGGTAGATCGATGTCCCCATTCAGAGAATTGTTTCTTAATTTCGGAAAAAATACCCGTTATCTTTAAATCGCCACCAGATATCACTATTTGATGTATCCCAGACAATCCGAAATATACTGTTGCCGTTGATATGGATAGTTTCTGACCTGGGAAATATGATGACGATATTGGGATGTCTGATAATACTACCCTATTGAAATGCAATTCTACTTTTCCTACGTCTATTTGGATGCCGTACGTATCAGCTTTCTCTTTAATTTTGTGCCTGATCCAAATCGGGGCGTACATATATGCTGAAATGGCCATGACTGCCAAAGCGATAGTAACGACCACTAGTTTGCGTAGTTTGGATGTCATAGTTTTAGAGTTTTTATATTGAATTTGCCGTTTTTGCTGTATAGTATATCGAATTTAAGGAGTTCAACATGGAAATTCAATGGAAACGTGGCGACTACCGGAAATTTTACGCTCAAATGAAGATTCGTGTTGGTGGCAAGGACACCTTGGATATTCAGAAAGGTGACGAGTTTGAATACGACGGGACTATAGTTAAGTATGCGGGGGCTGAATTTCCACAACCGGGACTGCGCGGAGCCGTCAAAGAAGGTTGGGCCACCCTTACTCAACAAGGTGATGGTATTGCACCAATTCGTCCAGAGCGGAGTCTCGCTAAGGCCCAGTCAGTCAATCGTGAATTCCATCGAGTTCAACGAAATGCTCCCACTGCTTTATCTACCCATGATCATGATGAAGACGTGATTCTCCAAGTGGGGGATCGCGAGTCGGCCATGAAACAGGGGAAGCATCTGACTAAAGGAGATAAGAGAATAGTTGGACTCCATGTCGATGTTCAAGAAGGCGAAGTTGTGGCAAAAGTCCGCACTGCCACGAACATGGTAGCCGATGTGACGAAGGAAACTGGCTTGGCCAGTGCACTTGAAGAGATTAGCTTCGAAAAAGGATATGGTAGAGCAGACGGAGGTACTGGAAAACGCGGGTTCAGTACTAGTACTGAGGGCGTATCGGTATCGACTAATCTTGGGAAAATAGATCCGACTGATATTCAAACAGACGAAGATAATGAGGGTCGTATTATAGGGAAAGTTAGAAATAGCCGCGTAGTTTCCGAGGGTGATATCAAAGTTAAAGATACTAGTGGTCCTCCGGGTAGGATCGCCAAAAAATCGGTCATTGAAGAAGTTGAATCTAGTGGGGATTCCAAACTGCAGATAGCACGCAGTATATGTCCGTCATTCCCTGAGGATTGGAATTTCTTCGCCAAGCCAGAGGATAAACTTCAGCGAATCAAGGAACTTGGTGAAGAGCCTGCGTTGTTAAGGGCTCTTTATGAAGCTGAAGGTAAGAAAATGAGGAAGGTTCTCAAGATCAAATTTTCCAAGCTTTTATAGGACCGTTCCAGTGTGAAGCATTGGACGATCTATTGTCATACACATATTGATTCTGGTCGGCGTTATATCGGTCTGACTTCTCAGACAATGGAGAAGAGGTGGAAGAATCATATTTATGCTGCTAAAAGTTCAAAAGACGGCCGATGGCATTTTCCTAATGCTATTCGTAAATATGGAAAAGATGCATTTACTCATAAAATATTAGAAATTTGTGATACATTAGAGTCAGCCGGAATTGCTGAGGTTAAGTGGATTAAATTTTATGACTCAAGAAATCCGGATAGAGGATTCAATTTAACGAAGGGTGGCGAATACGCACCGTCAGTATCTAGAATTCAAAGATCTGAAATTGTTAGAAAATTGTGGCAAAACTCTGAATATCGAGAAAAGGTGATCGCATCAACTCGAAACTCATACTTGGATCCGAGCCTTAGAGCTAAAGCTTCTAAAATATCTAAAGATATGTGGGAGAAGCCGGGATATCGAGAGATTATAAAAGCCAGGAATTCAATAGCATCTAAAGAATTATGGAAACGACCTGGATTTCGCACTAAGATGTCTGATATATCGAAGGAAATACAGTCAAGACCTGAAGTTAAGATGAAATTATCGAACGCCAATAAAGGGAAAATCATAAGCCATGAGAATCGAGTTAAAATAGGAGATAGATGTAGAGGAAAGAAACTTAGCGCTGAACATCGAGCCAAAATTTCAGCATCTACCAAGGGAAAGTCAAAGAAACCATTCAGTGCTGAACATCGAGCTAATATATCAAAAGGGTTAAAAGGAAAAACACGCAGTCCTGAGGTTCGTGCAAAGATCAGGGATCGACTGAAAGAATATTTTCTAATGAAGAGGTTGAAGAAATATTAAATACGCCAGGACTTTGATAGACAAGCCTCGGTGTGGATAAAACTGCCGGTGCCACTGCGTGTCTTCAAGAAGAAATATCAGATGCGAGATTATATTGTGAAGAATTAAAAAGACATATAATTCGTGCAATTGAATTGGTGAACGCCAGCACGCATAAGGATCATCTTTATGCGATTGCTGGCGACATTATATACGGGGCTCCAAATTTATTAGCCAAACTTGAGAATTCTTTAAATGCCTCTGCTATGGTAATAGATAAAATTGATCAAGAGGAACTGAGACAATTGTTACGTCCGGAAAAAGTTGATGAATTAGAAAGGGTTCTCGAGGATATCAGGTTAAAGATCCCACGTCGAACTGGGAACCCTATGACAGAGGGAGTTGAAGTAGATGACTGATCAATTTGTCCCTCGTGGTGATGTTACTAGTCTACTTAGATTTTAATGTAATTGACTATGCTAAATCAAAATTGGCTGAGCAGGTGATCGATGTCTAAAGATGATGGTATTCGTGGCTTTATTTTATCGGATGCTGCTTATTATGCTTGGCAGGATCAAGACATATATCCGGATGTTTTGAGTTTCTGTAGTGCGATACCGTCGCATCTACGTCCATTATTTGTTATACCAGTAACCGTAGAAATGGAATCGAATGTTGGTCAAATAGCTTCAAGAATTGCTTCAACCAGAGTTGCTGAAGATGAAACTCCGTCTGGACAAACTGAAGAGGCGGACTGGTTCGGGACTAAAACATTCACTTATGATGATGTTGAGCCAACGGTTCCATCATCTGATCCAGGGTCTATCTTTGATATTGATGGTGCTGATAGTATGACTCATCATCAGGAATATTTATTCGATGAAAATATTCAAAATCCGACTGATACATCATACCCAACCGATATCGACATGACTCAATACTGGAAGTATCCGTACAGAACAGAGGAGAAGCCAGTACGACATTCATCCGTTATTCCGCACGTCATGATTGTCCGTTTGGCTTTAAAATCGGATGAATTAGAAACTCACACCCCAGCCAAAATTCGTGAGAAAGCTGAAATATGTAATGTTAAATTCGTTTCATTTGATAAAAGAAATAGAGTCTACACATTCTCAGTTAATAGCAATAAGAAAGCTCCCCATATAGTTAAAGCGTCACTTTCAGATTTGCACCATGTCGCCATAACCTGTGATTGCCCATTTTGGCAATGGAATGGTCCTGAATATCATGCCAAGAAAAACGGGTATTTATTAGGAGAACCGCATGGGACCGCATCTCCCCCAGACATTAGAGACCCTGAACGTAAATACTGGTTATGTAAGCATGCATATGCTGTTACTACCAGATTAGATTCTTTTACGAAGGAAATTGCTGCAGAGAATGCTGATTTAGATGAAGAAGAGGTATTGAAGAAGGTTGATGATAATTGGGATAAACTCGAGGGCGTCGTTCAAATTCCGTTAGAGCAGGCAGAAGACGCCGATGATGTCGATGTCGAGTGGGAAGAAATAGAAGATCCGGAAGAAATAGAGGGGATCGAAGCGGAGGCTGAAAAAGCGGAGAAGGTCGAGGAAGAAGAGAAAGAAGAAGAGGAAACCCCAGAGATTAAATGGGAAGAAATTACCGAAGAAGATATAGACTGGGACAAAGATTCTGCTGAGTCTGAAGATGAAGAGAAGCACTGGGAGGGGCATTTAGACGAATCTAAAGAAGCTGAATCCCAGGGCATTACCGATGAAGATATAGACTGGGAATCTGAGCCTGAGCCTAAAGTTAAAGTTAAAGGCAAACCTGAAGAAATTACTGATGAAGATATAGAATGGGAAGAACCGGAGGAGGAAGAAGAAAAGTAACGTATAACATGAGGTATGATTTCGCGTGTACTAAATGTGGTGCTGTACAAGAAGAAGTTTGTTCAGTAGATAAATTTAAAGAATTTGAGCCCAAATGTGTTAAATGTGGGGCTAAATGTATATATAAATTTAATCCTAAGGGTATAGAGTTTATTCTTATAGATGGTCCAACTGGATCATGGCCATCTAAAGGTGGTCGTATTCAGGCCCAGCGTATAAAAGCTAGTCATGATGCGAGCCGCAGACAAAAGAATAGGTACGGAAATATTAAAACTAAAGCCATTCCAAATTATAAAGGGAATGAAGCATCGGATTGGACAGAAGCCAAAGAAATGGCCACTAAGGATGTCGGATCAGAGAAAGCGGCGTCCTATGATTCTAAAATTGCCGAAGAAAGAGCTACTAAAATCATATAGAGGCTTTTAATCCCTTGGCTATCACGAGATGCCAAGATCGATTTCTGTAACTAGGCGTAGGCTCAATTTAGTTGATCTCAGTATTCGACTTCGGGACGGTGTAGTTGGGTTTGAATTCGCGGCTGCTGTTAATTTCGATACCGCATTCGCTTTATTTGAAACAGTCCCCAATGGGGGATTGCAAGTATTGGATACTGCTACCTACAGGTCTGTGGATGTCCCTGTCCCTGGTAGTCAGCATAGGGGAGTATGCAGATTTGTATTTGACCCTGATATGTACACTATTGCTGTTCCAGCGGTAGCAGATAGTGTGCCATTCTTCATTCAAGTGACACCGGTATTAGCTTCTGGTGCGCCGGGTACGGCAGAAGCTATGCATTTAATTATGCCATATAACCCAGTTCCGTTCCGTGCTATTGTATTACACGGAACAGTTCCTGCAGGAGCTGATATAACTGCATCTCTCGAAATCCAGCTTCCTATGCAATGCAATGACTTCCAAATATCTAATGATGGGGGGAATAATTTGTATGTAGCTTATGATAGATTTGGGGCCGAGTTCGGTATTCAACCGGTAACCACCATATTTAAAACTATGGAACAACGCACAACATCAGTGACTCAAATATTTGTTAGAGGAGAGAATGGTGGTGGTGGTACTGAGATGAATGCCACTTTCACCCTTCGGAATAACCCGTTGGGTTTGTAAACTGTTTATCGGGTACTAAATCAGGAGAAGCACATGCCTATTCTGTTGACCAGAGTCATCAATGAGCAGACCATCGTTGGCGATGCATCTATTCTTTTAGATAAGATAGATAAGAGTCAAGGTAATTCTGATAGTCCTCCTTATGCTCAGAGGGCTAAACAGAAGATATATGTTCCCTTCTGGGGTGTCGTTGATACTACGCGTAAGGGGTATATTGACATGGTCCAGACCGACGAGGTCTTGTTGGCCATGGAGCCTGACGGAGTAATAGGCGGGCTCGAGACTGATGGAATAGTAACTGTCGCCGTCTTCAGTTCGCTATTAGTGGCTACTCCTACGGTTACTGCTGCGGGTAATGCTGGTGGTGGTCCTACTATAATTGCTGGTACCACTTTTCTTTCATTAACTCCCGATATTACATATGTAGATATCACGAATCCGGCGGGTGTCACCCAGAGAATTCCTCAGGCTGATTTCTCGGTCCATATCGCAGCTCAAATTCAATTCACCAATCTCAAGGTAACGATTGGAGCCCCGATTAATGGCGCCGGTTGGACAGTTCGAGTACAATCTAATTCCAAGTTGTCAAACGTTTTCTCACTATAGGACCTCAAGGAAACCATCAACATGAGAGTTGGAATAGTACGCACCGACCTGGGAAATGGCGTTTACATTGCTGATGTGGAGAGCAGAGTTCAACGCTGCTTTTCTCATGAGCCGCCGGGACAGAGTCGGAATGTTAGACGTCCATCTGATGCTGAATTGTTATCGGCATTAAATACTCATGCCATATTGTCTCTCGTTGGAACAGATAATAATGCTTCGGTTGACACGTCGGTAAATCATCATCTCCTAATTAAGAATCCGACTTCTGGTGCTTTTGTCAGCATAGCAGTAACCGCTGTCAATCCGACACTCAAGACCGTTATTCGTGATGATTTAAACGCAGGGTTTGCAACTAACAATTTACCATATATTGCGTCTATTTATGGTGGCATCAACAGAATTCAGATTAATACCGTAGCCCCAAATAGCGGACCATCCGCTATCCTTTCGACTGATACTTTTGCTCACGGTTCTTTATTGAATACTCCACTTGGTCTTGCTGATGGGGTAGCGTTAAGCGGATTAACGTTGACAGCTCTTAAAACAGCGGTTTATCCAACCGCCGTTACGATCAATGTTTCATCTGCCCAGATTATTGGACTATCAACATTTGCTAGTTTAACGACTGCGCAGAAAGCCGCTTTAACTCTAGCTATTGCTGATCTGGTTGCCCCACAATTTGTTGAAACACCTCTAGCTGTTATGTCTTTCGCTAAAGGCGTTATCAGCAAGATGCGTGTTGCTGCATTCAAGCCAGATGGATTAGTTGCTGGAATAGCCGCAGCTGTCGTTGAAGAAGACGGTGTAACTGTTTATTCTTATCCTCCGTGATAAGAATGCCAGTGGTTGGCGTGGCAAAGGCCCTATGCCAGGAGTAGAAAGATGCGTATCGGATTTGTTCGAACAGACATTCAGAGATTTTATCTCAATGACGTAGAAAACACGTCACAACGTTGTTTCTCAAGCGAGCCGAGAGGACAGAGTAGATATTTTCGTTATGCTACAGTGGCAGATTTGCTAGTACCATTGAATAGATGGGGGATTCTTTCTCTGAGAGGATCTGTCGGAGCCGCAACCTTTGCTACTACGGCCCCCGCCAACGTTCTCAAGATCAAACAGACAGCTGCCGCCACTTTTACTAGCATTACCGTAACTTCTGGCGCTGCTGTTCCCATAGCGACCGTTATAGCCAATCTTAATTCCGGATTCTATGTAAATGGGTTGCCGTTCATAGCTGTAAATGACGGAGCCAATCATGTTCAAATCAATACTGTGGCTCCGACCAATTCAGGACCAGCAGCAAGAATTCAACTCGATACTGGAGCAAATGGTTCTACATTGAATGCAATTCTTGGATACAACGTATTGGGAGACACAGTAGTTGGGCTGACTGTTGCTGCAGTAGCAGCAATCGTCCGTCCAACCCCAACCACAATTAACGTTTCTGTAGCTGCAATAAACGGTATGTCCACATTTACACTACTCACTGCTGCACAACAGGCCCTGTTGCGTGATGGTGATAATGCAAATGGGATTGCTGATGTAATAGCTCCAAGGTTAGTAGAGACCGGGCCGGTTCTGCTGTCATACGTTTGGGGAAATTTGAGCAAATTACGTAGCGTCACTTTCCAGCCTGGAGGAGCAAGGATTGGATTGCCGGCCGGGATTGCGGCGTACATCGTTGAAGACGACGGGGTTTCGGTCTTCACAATTTAGCGGCTTACGAATATCGGTTGAATAGATCGTCTGGTAAAGTTCCTTATGGGACTTCACTGGACGATTTATTCGCATATACATTCCGGCCGTCGTTACATCGGGTTAACCAAATTAACGATGATGAAGCGTTGGAATCAGCATATAGCGAATGCAAAACACAAGCGGGGCAGAGGTTGTGCCCATTTTTGGAATGCTATCCGTAAATATGGAAAAGATGCATTCACTCATGGAATTCTAGAAATTTGCGATACGTTAGAAGCAGCCAATGCTGCTGAGGAAAAATGGATCAATCATTTCAATACAAGAGATCCGGATAAGGGGTTTAACTTAGCAAAAGGTGGGGACCATGCACCGCATCCGTATAACAATCCTTGGGATCGTCCCGAATTTCGTGAAAAAATGTTACGGGTCATGACTAAAGTAAATGCTTCTTTGACTCCAGCACAAAGATCTGCGAAATCAAAGAAATTATGGCAGAATCCTGAATTTCGTGAGAAAGTGATTCCTATATTGCGAAATAATGTTACTGATCCAGCAATTAAGGCTCGCATAATCGAAGCTTCAAAAGTAACAAAGTCAACACCCGAATCTAAAGCAAAACGTTCTTCGTCATCCAAGCTTATGTGGGACTCTGAGTATCGAACTAGAAATGCTGAATTGTGGAAAGATCCGGAATTTCGCAATAGATGTCAGAGTGGACTCGCTCATGGTTCTATATTGAATAAAAACAAGACTCATTGTCCCAAAGGTCATGAGTACTCGGTTGAAAATACTGTAATCAATAGTAAAGGATCACGTGAATGCTTGATATGCAAGAGAGAATGGAGAAAAAATTGGATGAGGAAGCATCGTGTTCAATCAGCAAACGCATGATTTGTTTTTATAGTCTTTATTTCCAGTAAAGTATGATCATAGGTAGATTATATGACAGACATTAAACAGGAAACTGATGAGTGCGAATTTCATGATATATATTTGGCGGCTTATTTAAAGATCTCAGGCTGTCAACTACTTCGGACTCGTAGACAGGGACAGAGAGTATATTTCATATTTATAAATCCTGGTGGGTCAATTTCCGATATGCGGGAGGCTTATTATTCTGGACGGGGAATGGTTGTTGCTAATGCATTTGCAACAGAAATCAAGAACTTTAAGGAAATGTGTTTTGATGTCTCGTAATTGGGAGATTGGTCACTCGGTATACTAATATTTTAAATATCATAAGATGCTAATTCGATTCATTAAGTATGAGTCGCATTGTAACTGCTGGTTCAGTCATATATGAGCAGCTTGATTTTTATTATCCGATAAATTCAATTATAAGATCGGTAGGCATTGTACCGGCAAATTTAACATGCACAGTATTCGTTAATAACGGCGTTTTAAATTGGCCCCTGATTGACGGGACCGGCATCGTTGATTCTTCAATTTCATCCGGTAGTATATATTTTAACGAAATCGCCAATGGATTCTATAGCTTGAGATTTTTTCCTCATATGGTCGGATTTTGGCGCATTATAACGAAACATGCATCATATAGCATAGAATTAATCAAGGACTATGACATTGTTCCGTCTGGGTCATTTAAGTCTACAGGGTCTAGTGGATTAAACGCGACATTTGTGAGATGAATAAATGCCAGCTTTTTCAGCCCAGACAAAGCTATCTGAAGGGGACCTGCGATTATACTTAACTAATCCAAACGGTTACCCTCAGGACGCTTTTGATGTTAGATGGACAGTTTATGCTTCGGATGGCGCACAAATATCCGGAAAAAATTTGTGCGCCATCAAAGCTAATACGGGTGAATATTATGCTCCATGGAGTGTGACTGATAAAACAGGAAATTATTTCATTCAATGGCAGTGGCAGGACGAATCTGGCGACCAAATTTCAGTTGATACTGAACAATTCTTCGTAGTAAATCCATCGAGTTATAGCTCTTGCGGTCCGATAACGGCCGATGGAATACCATTAGCCGGAGAGTTTTCGTATTTACGTGGAGCTCTTCTGGGACCAGGTGATTTACCACTCTATGTTAAAAATGATGACGGGTTGCCAATAGATCCATTTAGTGTCTTTTGGACCATATATGATGCTTTGGGGACTGCTGTAACAGCAAAAACTGCTGCTGTTAGAGTCGGTGTTGGTGAATATTATGCTTATTTATCGGTTAATATGATTGGTGGCGATTATATCATTACTTGGGAATACATGGAACAAGCTGATTCACCGATTGAGGCTAAATCCATGCCTTTTTCGGTTATTAATACCTCTGGATTGGTATGTAGGTCGGCCACGGTCTCGAATGCGTTGGCATGTTGTACATCATGTTCTTCTTCAACGTGCAGTATTCCATGCACCGTCATTTATGTTCCAATCCCGCCAGTACCGCCCATGAATCAGTGTTGTCCATATGAAATTCCGAGAGTTGTTCACTTAGCAACTCAAGTGCTTCCAGCTGGTGGAGGTTGGACCAACCAACCATTCTATGTAATTCCAGAACGAATCAGACAACTAACTTTTTACATAACATATGTAAGAGGGATAGCAGATGGTTATCCGGAATTCAAGCTTCTTTGGGGCAATGGCGTGGAAGAATCACAAGAAACTATGATAGATTTTAACTATACGGTATCGGATCCAACCGCCACTCAAAACATGTATTTGCAAGATTTAGCTGGACCAATTCCAGATTCAAATGCACCAGTGAATTCAATTATTCACATCTGTGTGCCAGGAGGAGCTTTAACAGCCAGGCTCATAGTAGCTGAAAAAGGGCAGCCCGGGGCTCCAGGTTCTGTGGGAATTACTCTAACTGCTGCAAGTTAATATGTCCCAGCAGAATTGTGGAAACCCACGCGGACTGAGATCCGCGACAGGAGCAACTGGACCGCCAGGGCCGACAGGTCCAACTGGTCCGCAGGGGGTCACTGGTCCGATTGGGCCCACTGGTTCTGCAGGCACTGCCGGGGCTACAGGTCCACAGGGTATTCAGGGAAGTCCTGGTTTAACAGGTCCGGTTGGATTAACGGGACCGGCAGGAGCTACTGGATCTATCGGGCCAATTGGCCCGCAGGGTATCCAAGGTAGCCCTGGTGTTACTGGGCCAATTGGTCCTACAGGACCAGTTGGTCTAACAGGCATACAAGGGGTTACAGGTCCAACCGGTCCTATTGGAACTACGGGAGCTATAGGACCACAGGGAGCTACTGGTCCCCAAGGCATAATAGGATCTCCAGGGGTTACCGGAGCTACCGGTGCACAAGGATCACCTGGTATCACAGGCGCCACTGGTCCAATTGGTCCCGTTGGTTCAACAGGGTCTATCGGGCCGACCGGGGCACATGGAATCACTGGTGTCACTGGTCCAACAGGAGCTATCGGGCCCGCAGGCATTCAAGGTATCCAAGGATCTCCTGGGGTAACAGGAGCCACTGGTCCAACTGGTCCCCAAGGAGTAACCGGTCCAGGCATAACTGGGCCTAGAGGGGCCACTGGACTTCCTGGTCCCACAGGAGCCACTGGTCCAACAGGGGCCACAGGCCCAACAGGTCCCCAAGGAGTGCAGGGCATTCCTGGACCAAGGGGAGCTACTGGATTACCAGGACCCATAGGACATCAAGGAGATACTGGCCCGACTGGGCCTCAGGGAGCTACCGGATTACGTGGAGCTACTGGGGTTACAGGACCCCAAGGAAGCCCTGGGACGACAGGTCCACAGGGTTCTCCAGGGGTAACGGGTCCTCAGGGGGCAACTGGTGTTCAAGGCCCTCTCGGGGCCACGGGAGCGCAAGGAGTAACCGGTCCAGCCGGTATTCAGGGTCCGACCGGCCCCACAGGTCCACAAGGGGATATCGGACCACAAGGAGTTACAGGTCCACAGGGGGTTACAGGTCCACAGGGAGTAACTGGATCGACTGGTCCAACCGGACCCACAGGTCCACAAGGAGCCACTGGTCCTCAGGGGGATAATGGCCCGCGAGGGGTTACAGGTCCAACAGGACCTCAGGGAGCTACCGGTCCAACAGGACCTCAGGGAGCTACCGGTCCAACAGGTCCACAAGGTATTACAGGCGTTACTGGACCTCAAGGGTCTACCGGCGTCCAGGGCGTTACTGGATTACAAGGAATTCAAGGATCACCTGGTGTTACCGGCGCAACTGGTCCAACTGGTTCTATAGGACTGCAGGGCATTACTGGACCACAAGGAATTCAAGGATCACCCGGTGTCACTGGTGCGACTGGGTTACAAGGCGTTCAAGGATCACCTGGTGTAACTGGTTCGACAGGTCCACAAGGAACTCAAGGGTCTCCTGGATTTACAGGACTCCAAGGAGTTACAGGAGCCACAGGTCCCACAGGGCCGCAAGGAGCTACAGGGCCTCAGGGAACACAAGGATCTCCTGGGATAACAGGAGCTACCGGTCCAACTGGACCTATCGGTTCGACGGGACCGACCGGTCCTCAGGGTGTACAAGGCGTTCCTGGTCCTAGAGGAGCTACTGGGTTACCTGGACCCGTAGGGCATCAAGGAGCTACTGGTCCAACTGGACCTACTGGACCGCAAGGAACAACTGGTCCACAGGGATCGCCAGGAGTTACTGGTCCTCAAGGAATACAAGGATCGCCTGGCGTTACCGGACCGCAAGGATCGCCAGGAGTAACTGGCCCTACAGGTCCACAGGGAGAACAAGGATCACCCGGAGTTACTGGATCTACCGGACCTACTGGTCCACAGGGAGATCAGGGATTGCCCGGGGTTACTGGTCTTCAAGGAGATCAAGGGCCACCGGGTGTTACTGGTGCCACAGGTCCCCAAGGGCCGCAAGGAGTTGGAACTGGTTCTACAGGGCCTGTTGGACCAACAGGAGCAACTGGGCCACAAGGAGTCACTGGGGCTACCGGGCCTACTGGACCACAGGGTGACCAAGGCTCGCCAGGAGTTACTGGACTTCAAGGTTCACCAGGAATCACTGGCGTAACGGGTGCTACCGGTCCTACGGGTTCCCAAGGAGATCAAGGATCACCAGGAATTGTTGGCGCTACAGGTCCCCAAGGTGATCAGGGTTCACCAGGAGTCACCGGAGCAACTGGGCCACAAGGACCACCGGGTGTCGGCACTGGTTCTACGGGACCAGTCGGTCCTACAGGGCAACAAGGAGATCAAGGATCACCAGGCGTTACTGGTGTTACAGGTCCACAAGGTTCACCGGGAGTTACGGGAGCGACTGGCCCACAAGGGAATCAAGGATCACCTGGTATTACCGGTGCTACTGGACCCGATGGGGTCACTGGTGCTACTGGTCCACAGGGATCGCCTGGGGTTACGGGAGCAACAGGGCCTGATGGAGTAACAGGCGCGACCGGTCCACAAGGATCTCCGGGAGTAACCGGCGCCACAGGTCCTGATGGTGTTACAGGAGCAACTGGTCCACAAGGTGCTACGGGGCCCGACGGAGTAACCGGTGCTACTGGCCCTCAAGGATCACCTGGAGTCACTGGCGCTACCGGTCCCCAAGGATCACCCGGAGTTACTGGTGCCACAGGACCTGATGGAGTAACAGGAACGACCGGTCCGCAAGGGGCTATTGGACCCGACGGAGTAACCGGTGCTACTGGTCCGCAAGGCGCGACGGGTATTGATGGAGTTACTGGTGCCACTGGACCAACTGGTCCCCAGGGATCTCCAGGAGTAACAGGAGCAACCGGGCCTGATGGTGCAACCGGTGCAACAGGCCCGCAGGGTTCTCCGGGTGTAACTGGGACGACAGGTCCGCAAGGCGTCACCGGAATTGATGGAGTAACTGGCGCCACAGGACCTCAAGGTTCACCTGGGGTTACTGGCGCAACTGGTCATGACGGAGTAACTGGGGCAACTGGCCCCACTGGTCCGCAAGGATCACCTGGTGTAACTGGAGCCACAGGACCTGACGGCCTTACTGGTGCCACCGGTCCGCAAGGATCGCCAGGAGTTACTGGCGCAACTGGACCAGACGGAGTAACTGGCGCTACCGGACCCACCGGTCCTCAAGGTGCGACCGGGATCGATGGTGTTACTGGTGCTACAGGACCTCGGGGTGCGACTGGCATAGATGGTGTCACAGGAGCCACCGGTCCCATTGGGCCGCAGGGTGCGACTGGTATCGACGGTGTTACTGGCGCAACGGGTCCGCAGGGTTCACCAGGCGTTACAGGTGCTACGGGACCTGACGGTGCAACTGGTGCTACGGGACCTGACGGTGCAACTGGTGCTACGGGTCCGCAGGGAAGTCCAGGAGTCACTGGTGCCACTGGTCCTGATGGCGCTACTGGGGCAACAGGCCCACAAGGTGCGACGGGTGTTGATGGAGTAACTGGGGCGACAGGGCCGACTGGCCCCCAAGGGTCTCCCGGAGTAACTGGTGCAACCGGCCCTGATGGTGTAATTGGAGCGACAGGACCCCGAGGTGCTACCGGTTCTGATGGAGTTACCGGTGCTACGGGCCCACAAGGCGCTACGGGCATTGACGGGGTTACCGGTGCTACAGGTCCGCAAGGGTCTCCGGGAGTCACAGGGGCTACCGGCCCTGACGGCGCTACTGGTGCTACTGGTCCTGATGGAGTAACTGGCGCTACTGGTCCCGATGGGACTACAGGAGCAACCGGTCCACAAGGTTCACCCGGGGTTACCGGTGCTACAGGTCCTGATGGAACTACAGGAGCGACCGGCCCCCGGGGTGCTACAGGTGTTGATGGAGTAACCGGTGCTACTGGTCCACGGGGCGCCACTGGAATTGACGGCGTTACTGGCGCTACTGGGCCTGATGGAGTAACCGGTGCTACTGGTCCGCAGGGATCCCCGGGGGTTACCGGTGCTACTGGACCAGACGGCGCAACAGGAGCCACTGGTCCTCAAGGATCACCCGGAGTTACTGGAGCTACGGGACCTGATGGGGTTACTGGGACAACAGGTCCACAAGGTGCGACCGGAATTGACGGCGTAACTGGTGCGACAGGACCAGATGGGGCAACTGGAGCGACTGGATCACAAGGTTCTCCAGGTGTCACTGGTGCTACGGGGCCTGATGGGGTCACAGGGGCCACCGGTCCGGATGGAGCAACAGGAGCTACTGGTCCGCAGGGGTCACCGGGCGTAACCGGAGCCACAGGTCCTGACGGAGTTACAGGTGCGACTGGCCCCCAAGGCGCTACGGGTATTGATGGGATTACTGGCGCAACCGGACCACAGGGAAGTCCTGGGGTAACCGGTGTTACAGGAGCAACTGGTCCGCAGGGATCACCTGGAGTAACTGGTGCTACCGGTCCTGATGGAGCCACTGGCGCTACTGGTCCGCAGGGCGCAACTGGTGTCAACGGTGTAACTGGAGCAACCGGTCCGCAGGGAAGCCCCGGAGTCACAGGATTTACAGGTCCTGACGGAGTAACGGGTGCTACTGGTCCACAAGGCTCACCAGGTGTAACCGGTGCTACCGGACCGCAGGGTGATCAAGGAAGCCCCGGTGTAACCGGCATTACCGGTCCACAAGGATCGCCTGGAGTCACTGGCGCAACAGGACCTGACGGTGTTACAGGAGCAACGGGTCCGGACGGCGCCACTGGCGCCACTGGTCCGCAAGGCAGCCCTGGTGTTACCGGTGCTACGGGTTCTCAGGGCGCCACTGGAGTAACGGGAGCCACTGGACCTGATGGTGTTACCGGTGCTACGGGGCCAACTGGTCCGCAAGGTGCTACCGGCGTAGACGGAGTGACCGGTGCTACTGGTTCCCAGGGATCTCCTGGAGTTACGGGTGTTACTGGACCAGATGGCGTCACGGGCGCAACGGGTCCGCAAGGGTCTCCAGGTGTTACCGGTGCTACGGGCCCACAAGGCGCTACTGGTCTTAATGGAGTTACGGGAGCGACTGGACCACAGGGTTCTCCAGGCGTTACCGGTGCTACTGGACCCGATGGGGTCACTGGTGCTACTGGTCCACAGGGATCGCCTGGAGTAACTGGAACCACAGGGCCTCAAGGAAGTCCTGGAATAACTGGGGTTACTGGAGCCACCGGCCCGCAAGGCGCGACGGGCATTGACGGCGTAACTGGTGTCACCGGACCGACTGGTCCTCAAGGCGCGACGGGCGTTGACGGCGTTACCGGTGCCACCGGTCCTGATGGAGTAACTGGTGCCACTGGTCCGCAAGGCGCAACTGGTATTGACGGAGTAACCGGTGTCACAGGGGCAACTGGATCACAGGGATCTCCTGGTGTTACCGGTGCTACGGGTCCCGATGGTGCAACCGGAGCTACGGGTTCACAAGGTTCTCCAGGTGTTACGGGAGCCACTGGTCCGCAAGGCGCGACCGGGATCGATGGTGTAACGGGAGCGACTGGATCACAAGGTGCCACTGGTATAGATGGTGCTACTGGTGCGACCGGGCCTCGAGGCGCAACGGGCGTAGATGGAGTCACTGGCGCAACAGGTCCGCAAGGATCACCAGGTGTAACAGGATCAACTGGTGCTCAAGGTTCACCCGGTGTCACTGGGGCGACAGGTCCTGATGGCGCGACAGGAGCCACCGGACCGACCGGCCCACAGGGCGCAACTGGAGTCGATGGCGTTACTGGAGCTACAGGTCCACAGGGATCGCCTGGGGTTACAGGAACCACTGGTCCACAGGGATCGCCAGGTGTTACAGGTGCGACAGGCCCACAGGGTTCTCCAGGCGTTACTGGTCCCGATGGTGTAACCGGGGCTACCGGGCCTCAGGGTGTAACTGGTGCCACTGGTCCGCAAGGAAGTCCTGGAGTAACCGGCGCCACTGGTCCACAGGGGTCACCCGGTGTAACTGGTGTTACTGGGCCTGATGGTGTCACAGGCGCTACCGGACCAACTGGACCTCAAGGTGCTACCGGACTTGATGGAGTAACAGGAGCTACTGGTTCTAACGGTGCTACTGGTTCCACTGGCCCGCAGGGATCACCCGGGGTTACAGGTGCGACTGGTCCAGACGGAGTAACCGGCGCCACGGGACCTCAAGGATCTCCTGGTGTAACTGGAGCCACAGGACCAAACGGTGTTACTGGTGCTACGGGGCTTCAAGGTGTTACTGGTGCTACGGGCCCACAGGGTAGTCCTGGAGTTACAGGAGCAACAGGCCCACAGGGATCCCCTGGTGTAACAGGAGTTACGGGTCCTGACGGTGCAACGGGGCCGCAGGGGTCACCTGGCGTTACTGGAGCTACCGGGCCACAAGGCGCCACCGGACTTGATGGTGTCACTGGAGCTACCGGGCCACAAGGCGCCACCGGGGCAACAGGTCCCGATGGTGTAACTGGAGCAACAGGACCAACCGGTCCGCAGGGGTCACCAGGTGTAACTGGTGCAACAGGACCAACCGGTCCGCAGGGCGCTACTGGCCCACAGGGATCGCCTGGAGTTACAGGAGCGACTGGTCCTGACGGAGCAACCGGCGCAACAGGTCCACAAGGTGCAACAGGTGTTGATGGCGTAACTGGTGCGACTGGTCCTAACGGGGTTACTGGTACTACCGGACCTCAGGGAAGTCCTGGTGTAACTGGAGTTACAGGAGCTACTGGTCCACAAGGGTCACCCGGAGTCACTGGCCCTGATGGGGTTACTGGAGCAACCGGTCCTCAAGGCGCGACAGGTGTTGATGGAGTAACCGGAGCGACCGGTCCACAAGGCGCCACTGGCGTCGATGGAGTAACCGGAGCGACTGGTCCGCAGGGTAGTCCTGGAATTACAGGTGCTACCGGTCCGCAGGGCGCCACGGGTGTCGACGGTGTAACCGGCGCCACAGGTCCACAAGGGGCGACTGGTCCCACAGGCCCTCAGGGACCCCCGGGCATAACTGGAGCGACAGGGCCTCAAGGCGCTACCGGTTCTGATGGTGTAACTGGAGCTACCGGATCAGATGGTGTTACGGGGGCTACAGGACCACAGGGTTCGACGGGCGTTACTGGTCCCCAAGGGTCGCCTGGTGTAACGGGAGTTACGGGCCCGCAAGGAAGTCCGGGAGTTACTGGTGCTACCGGTGCTACGGGTCCGCAAGGGGAGCAAGGTAGCCCCGGAATAACAGGCGTCACTGGTGCTACTGGACCCACTGGTCCGCAAGGAGATCAAGGGTCTCCGGGCGTAACGGGTGTAACTGGGGCGACAGGTCCGCAGGGAGATCAAGGATCACCAGGTATAACCGGGGTCACTGGTGCAACTGGTCCTCAGGGTGATCAGGGCAGCCCTGGTGTAACTGGTGTTACTGGGTCTCAAGGTGATCAGGGGTCCCCAGGCATAACCGGGGTTACCGGAGCCACTGGTCCGCAGGGTGCAACGGGTGTTGATGGCGTAACCGGAGCAACAGGTGCTACCGGTCCGCAGGGCGCAACTGGTGCTACTGGCCCTCAGGGTGATCAAGGAAGTCCTGGAGTAACTGGATTTACAGGACCACAAGGGTCTCCGGGAATAACTGGAGCAACGGGTCCAACCGGCCCACAGGGAGCAACCGGGGCCACCGGTCCGGATGGGGTCACAGGAGCTACCGGTCCACAAGGCGCGACAGGTATTGACGGAGTAACAGGAGCTACTGGTCCACAAGGATCTCCTGGAGTCACTGGTGCGACAGGGCCTCAAGGATCACCCGGGATCACGGGTGCTACAGGACCAAATGGCGCAACTGGTCCACAAGGATCTCCCGGAGTAACCGGTGCTACTGGCCCCGATGGAGCAACTGGTGCTACTGGTCCACAAGGATCCCCAGGCGCGACGGGCGCCACCGGTCCGCAAGGTGCGACTGGATCTGACGGAGTAACTGGAGCTACAGGACCAGATGGAGTAACTGGTGCTACCGGTCCACAAGGATCGCCAGGCGTTACTGGTGCGACAGGGTCACAGGGTTCTCCTGGTGTTACGGGCGCTACAGGACCTGATGGTGCTACAGGCCTTCAAGGATCACCAGGGGTTACGGGGCCTGATGGAGTAACAGGAGCCACTGGTCCTCAAGGTTCTCCGGGTGTCACAGGGGCTACTGGCCCGCAGGGTTCACCAGGCATTACTGGTGTTACAGGAGCTACAGGGCCACAGGGATCCCCAGGGGTTACTGGTGCTACTGGTCCTGACGGAGTTACGGGTGCTACTGGTCCGCAAGGATCTCCCGGTGCAACTGGTGCCACCGGACCGCAAGGGAGTCCTGGTGCTACTGGAGTAACAGGACCTGATGGTGTTACAGGAGCAACTGGGCCACAGGGAAGTCCTGGAGTAACAGGAGCCACTGGACCAACTGGCCCCCAAGGATCACCCGGCGTTACCGGAGCTACTGGTCCACAGGGTTCACCAGGAGTAACGGGAGCCACTGGTCCAGACGGAGTAACAGGAGCAACCGGACCGCAAGGGAGTCCTGGTGTCACTGGCGCGACTGGACCTGATGGAGTTACAGGGGCTACTGGTCCACAAGGATCACCAGGCGTCACTGGTGCTACAGGGCCTGATGGAGTTACAGGAGCCACAGGTCCTCAGGGAAGTCCTGGTGTTACGGGAGCTACTGGACCTGACGGGGCTACCGGAGCAACAGGTCCCACGGGTCCGCAAGGATCACCAGGCGTCACTGGTGCTACCGGTTCACAAGGATCACCAGGGGTTACAGGCGCAACAGGACCTGATGGAGTTACTGGGGCAACGGGCCCACAAGGGTCGCCGGGCGTTACCGGAGTTACAGGCGCAACTGGTCCACAGGGGTCACCAGGCGTAACTGGAGTTACAGGGCCTGATGGGGTTACCGGCGCCACTGGACCGCAAGGATCACCTGGGATTACGGGAGCCACTGGTCCCGATGGAGTGACCGGTGCAACGGGACCGACTGGGCCGCAAGGATCACCTGGTGTAACAGGAGCTACTGGACCACAGGGTTCGCCTGGTATTACAGGAGCCACAGGTCCTACTGGTCCACAAGGATCACCTGGTGTCACAGGAGCAACTGGACCTGATGGAACTACGGGAGCTACTGGTCCGACTGGACCGCAAGGATCACCGGGAGTAACAGGCGTCACCGGAGCTACAGGTCCGCAAGGATCGCCTGGAGTCACAGGCGCCACGGGTCCTGGAATTACGGGCGTTACTGGACCAACTGGTCCGCAAGGATCTCCCGGAGTCACTGGGGTCACAGGAGCTACAGGTCCGCAAGGGGCTACTGGAGTCACTGGAGCAACTGGTCCACAAGGGGCTACTGGAGCGACGGGTCCAACGGGTGCTCAAGGACCAGTTGGTGTCAACGCCGGGTTGATACTTTGGTATGATAATATAACTTCAGATATTATTACTCCGACGATAACTTCGACGGGTATTTCTTTCGCTAACACAAATCCCGATACCATTCATCGTGATTCTGGTAGTTTTACAGCTGACAATTATTTAGTTGGACAGAAAGTCAAAGTCGTTGGATCGACTAGCGGACTAAATGATGGAACTTATCCCATCACTGCAGTCACAGCGTCAGACCTGACATTAGCTACATTCGTAGCACTTACAGAACAAGGTGCCGGTCCATCGATTACATTATCAATAAATAACGAGAAGTTAACTCGAGTTCCAGTTAGCGGGACCCCTGTTGACGAAACAGTAATAGTAGAAAGTAATGATACGGCAGGAGTTGCGTTAGACACTTATGCAACACTAGCATTAGTTCCTGGTTCAAGTATCCCTGCTGGCACATGGGAATTCCATTCTTGGTTTAGCGTCTCTGGCGGAACTTGCACATACAAGTATCAAGTCGTTAAATCTGTTGCTGGTGTCGAGACTGTTTTATTTACAACAGCGGCAACATCTGATATTACAAGCATGTCACCGGTTTACAATAATCTCGAACATACAATTATTAGTGATATCCCACTTGGTACAACTGATCGCATATTAGTTCGCGTATTAGCGTTTAATGCGAGTCCGTCAGCACGTGTAGCACATTGGCATTATCAAGGAACAGCTAATGCTAGTCATATACTAACTACATTGGCTGTATCTGCACCACAAGGAAGTCCTGGTGTCACTGGATTCACAGGTCCGACTGGACCGCGAGGAGCTACTGGAGTAACAGGCGTTACAGGTCCTACTGGTCCACAGGGATCGCCCGGAGTTACAGGAGCGACGGGTCCGACTGGACCACAAGGATCACCGGGAGTAACGGGCGCTACTGGTCCAGATGGAGCTACAGGGGCTACTGGTCCCACTGGACCGCAAGGAGTAACTGGTGCTACAGGTCCCATAGGTCCTGATGGAGTTACCGGAGTTACAGGACCACAAGGATCGCCTGGAGTCACAGGAGCTACCGGTCCACAGGGAGCTACCGGAGCGACAGGTCCCACGGGTCCGCAAGGATCTCCTGGAGTCACTGGTGCAACAGGACCGGACGGAGTCACTGGAGCGACTGGTCCTACAGGACCGCAAGGATCGCCCGGAGTTACAGGTGCCACAGGACCAACCGGCCCTCAAGGATCGCCTGGAATTACTGGTACAACAGGACCCACCGGGCCACAAGGCAGTCCCGGAGTCACTGGTGCTACTGGTCCTGATGGAGCTACAGGCGCTACTGGTCCAACGGGTCCACAGGGAGTAACTGGTGCTACTGGACCACAAGGAGATCAAGGAAGCCCCGGTATAACGGGTGTAACTGGCGCAACCGGGCCTCAAGGAAGCCCCGGTATAACGGGTGTAACTGGCGCAACTGGTCCACAAGGGTCTCCGGGGGTTACAGGTGCCACAGGACCAACTGGTCCGCAAGGGAGTCCTGGAGTAACAGGAGCCACTGGACCGCAAGGGGATCAGGGTTCACCTGGAGTCACTGGTGTAACAGGACCAACTGGTCCACAAGGAAGTCCCGGTGTTACTGGGGTTACAGGAGCGACTGGCCCTCAAGGTGATCAAGGGTCTCCTGGGGTCACTGGAGTTACTGGTGCAACTGGACCCCAAGGAGATCAAGGATCACCGGGCATAACGGGCGTTACTGGCGCGACCGGACCGCAAGGATCACCGGGTGTAACTGGAGTTACTGGCGCTACTGGCCCGCAAGGTGGCCAGGGATCACCAGGAATTACTGGAGTTACCGGTGTTACTGGACCGCAAGGGAATCAAGGTTCACCCGGAATTACCGGAATTACCGGAATTACCGGAGCGACTGGGCCACAAGGTTCACCCGGCGTCACCGGGGCCACTGGCCCTCAGGGCGACCAAGGATCTCCTGGTGTAACGGGGGCCACAGGGCCACAAGGGAATCAAGGATCACCCGGAATTACCGGTGCAACTGGTCCACAGGGGTCACCTGGAGTTACTGGTGCTACTGGTCCGCAGGGCGCCGTTGGGGATTCAGTATGCATGTTTGTTGCTGGCACCACGATCGTAAATGGGAGTACTGGATATCAAATAATTGGTGTTAATACATTTGATGCCTCGTTGTATTCAGGATCCACATTTACATTTCGTTGCATACTTCGTACAGCAAATGCAGGTATCACATCGACGCTTCGTTTATATAATCAAACAGATAGTGTGGTGGTCAATACGGATCCATTGGCTGCAAGTGTGTCTTTGCAGCCAGAAGTTTCGACTGTTGTTCTTGCCGCTGGGTCCGATCTTCCAAATGCTAATAAAACATATGAGGTCCAACTCAAACAGGGTGCTTCATCTACCGATGCTTGCGTATGTGACAATGCGGAAATAGTGGTAACGTAGGATATTATGAAACAATTTGACGCAACATCGTTCGGTCGTTCCTACGAAGATACAACCATGCAGATTTTGCAAACTCCGCATGGGTTTGTCCCCGCTGGCGAAGTCAACACATTACAACCACCATTCGGAGATTGTAGGTGGGTTCCAGCAAATGTTGCCAACAATACTCCAGATCACTGGAATGAATGTTGGAAAAATCAAATCCAGGCTGAATGGCGTGAGAAAAAACTGGACCCAGTTTATAAACGGATTCTTGAACTTGTTCCGCCCGGTTTGAAAGTCGTAGACTTTGGTGGCGGTGTTGGCATCCTTGGACAACGTCTTAAAGAGCAAAAAGGATGTAGTGTCTGCATATGGGAACATAATGATACAGCTATCAAGGCAGCTATAGATAGGGGCCTGGAAGCCAAGAAGGTGCATTTGGAACAGTGGTCTAATATAGATGAGGCCTTTAAGTCGATTGAGGAGCACTTATTGGTTAGCACCGAAGTATTAGAGCATTTATCCTGGAGTACCCGTAGAAGAATTTATAGGATGGCTAATAGCCAGGCTCTAGGTTTGATCGCCTCAGTGCCTCATGATCGTCTAGGACCAGAAGAAGAGTCTGAGCACACTATCAGGTGGACAGCTTTAGAGTTCCTGAACGAACTTCGTGAAACGTTTGGTGAAGATGCTCGGGTCGAAGTCTTAGGACCATTCATGATTGGAATCGCTGGTCAGGTTGCTCATAAACCATATAAGTTGTCTGTCACGTTTCCAGCTAGGGATGAAGCTGCTGATATTGGTGAGACGCTTGCTAGTTTCCGTGGTATTGCTGATGAAATTGTCGTTGGTATCGATCCACGTACTAAAGATAATACTGTCGAGATTGTGGAAAAATACGCTGAGAAGTGGTTCTATCTAGAGAACCCTGAGGGTCCGTCTAATGATCGTGTTCCATCCGGTGGTGTCCATTTCGCTCATATTCGAAATCAGTGTATCGATCATTGTGTTGGTGATTGGATCTTTATGACAGAGGCTCATGAGTCTTTGGCTGCTGGTATAGATGCTCTTTTATACCTAGACAAAGTAATGCCAAAAGCATCTAGAGTTGGTTATGTATTACGTCAAGGTCAAGGCGATCAATGGGCGTTTCCATGGCTTTTCAGGCGTCACTCAGACCTTCGGTTTAAGCGTAGCACTCACAATATTCTTGACATGCCAACCAATGAATTATGTGTAAAGATGCCTCAAGTCATAACAAGTCATAGACGCGTTCATAAGCGCGCATTGGAGCGTAGAGACCAGCGGGCTAAGCAGAACCGATATACGTTATTACGTGATTGGCTCGTTGAAGAAAATCAAACCTCATTACACTATCTTGGTTCGGAGACGCGGGATTTTAATCCTGAGAAGGCCATTGAGCGTTTTTTAGAATTTCTAGCTGTGAATCATAATGGTATTATGCGCTATCACACGCGTCTATTGCTTGCTAAAGAATATGCCAAACTTGGACGTCTTGAAGAGGCAAAAGTCACGTTGTATGGAGGCTCGCAAGAAGATTGGACCCGTATTGAGCACTGGATGTGGCTTGGAGATATTGCTATAGAGGAGAAGAATTGGGAACAAGCTATTCAGTTTTTTTTGTATGCATCAACTCGAATTGGTAACATGCCGTTTACACTGTGGTGGATTGATCTTGACTCATATACTTATTTACCGGCGATGAAACTGGCTGAATGTTATACTGAACTTGGTGAATATGATAAGGCATTATACTGGGCCAGACGAGTTGAGGAATTACTTCCAGCAGGGGCATCTGAAAAAATACTGTCGGAGATTCGTGGTAACATTGAACGATTGGAGAAGGCAAATGGAAAATCGGCAGAATCGAAACAGAGTTGATAATGTTGGAGCTGGGGGTTATGTGGAAGTTGAGGTTTGGCGGGATGGTAAGCATGGCCCTGTACGTACTAAGCGTGTAGTATCACACAATCTTGTGGTAACTTGCGGTAAAAAGCACATCTGGGAACTAGTATCTGGACACAAATCTACAGTGTTCGATCAGATGCGTATTGGTTCTGGTAGTGCAGCGGCAACTGGGGCTAACGTCAACGTACAGACACCTATAGGCGGCTCTCTAAACACGGTTGATAGTAAAACCATGTCGACGGGCCAGACATTTTTGTATATCAATAGCTACCCATCCGGAGCTGGTACCACTACAGGTGGTATCCTGTCATTTGCCGCAGCCAAGGAGGTGGTATTACTTTGTCAGCATACCAGCCCCGGTGGCACAGCAATGATGCGATGTGTATACACCGCCGTCGCGAAGACGAAGGCAGATAAGCTGAAGATTTCTTACCGTATTCGTATTACGTAACCCGAAGACTAAATAGGAGACTACCAATGGCTTTTCTGAAAGATACGATTGATTCTTCGGATCATGTGCTAGTTGTTTCAACTAGCAACCCCGGCATTAAAGTCTACAAATGTCCTGGGTGTGGTTCGGCTATGAAGGAGGATCAGCAACTTGGCTGGCGCATTTGTTCCAATGGGACATGTCGTAAGCGTGTCGAGCAAGCAGCAATGACTCCAGAAATTATGATTAATGCTCGTCACCCATGTCCCATATGCGGGAAGGAGACGAAGGAGCACCACAATGGTGCACGCATCTGTTCGCGAGGAGACTGCCGTTTCGTCATCGAGCCTCCAAAGCTCAACTGAGTCCGGTCGGTCTTCTCCGGACGGCGTAAGTCCGGCATCATCGGGTCTCTCCCAGAGGGTGTCGGATTATATGTATCTGGGGTATAGGAGCGGACCATGAAGATTCTAGTGCAATGGGCCAAGAGTAACCCCGAGGACTGGGTAGAAGTCGACAGTGAAGATTGGCACAAGCTTGCCAAGAAGGATCACGGGTCTGCCATCGATGACAGTCCGGGACTCATCGCGGCAGTGAACATCCAAGGTGTTGAATTCAGTGGATTTGACCACTGCCATGTAGAGCCCATTGCTGGACGAGGGTGTCGGATCACTACTTGGCACGATGATCCTGAGATTGACCCCGTGACTTGGCAGTTCTTGCCCCTAGCCCCAGATCCCAAAGTGGGCGGGAAATACAACACGCGCCAGAGTCGTGTGGTCTATGCCGATGCTGGTTCAAGGCATCACGCTATGTATCTGGACACCGAGAACACAACTGTGCATGAGCGGGTGAAATGGAAAGAGCCCAATGATAACAAGGTGAGACACGGGCACATTCCGTGCGGTAATGGGTATACCAGAACACAGGATGAAGTGGACAAGCAGTACCATGATGCCCAAACTCTGCACGGTTGGCGCGAGTGGACTGAAGGCATTTCGGTTGACCGTCTGCGTGATGGCAAAGTGAGAAGCTAGTCATGGGTAATCTTTACCTGTCAAACACTGCCGCGGGAACATCTGTTCATAGCGCAAGAAGTGGCAACACTGCCGTCTTAACAACTACAAGTGCTGCGGGCAATTTAGTCACTGGCCTTATTAACTATTACCCAGGGCCAGGCGATTCGGTACTGGGGTTTTGCTTTACAGGGCCAACTGGTGGTGTAGGGGATGCGGCGTGGGCAACTGGTACGTATACTGCTCAATTAGACTGTATCGCAGCTGGTTCAGATATCCGCTACGGAGTTAAAACCATAGATGATGCCGCCGGTCATTTTGCCAGGGTTTCAACAAGTGCAGACTTGGAAACAAAAACAGATTCGCAGACCAACTTTACAGGGACCGGTATCAAGGTTGCGTCAACAGGAAGTGTAAGTTGGTCTGCTGGTGCTGCCACAGATATGTGGGAGGTGTTGGTAGCCGTCTATAACAACTCCACTTATGACAACCAGCAGATGACGCTTGAAGTTAATGAAGCTGATGATGTCACGTCCGGCCCATGGAGTCTCACCTATGAACGTTTCAGTTAACGACCCTACCAGCTCTACCCCGGTTCAGCAAACACCTAACTGGGGATACAATGCCAACGTCAACATCGATTCCCAGACCTACGTAGCAAGAAATAGCGGTGGTGGCGCGTGGGATGCCGGTTGCTCATCTACTGGACATATCGATAACAATGGCTATCTGACCTTCACAGCGATGACTGGTAAGCAGATGGTCTGCGGGTTGTATAACTCGACTTGGACCACTGGTACTCCGTACAACGTAAACTTCGGTCTGTATTTTAATGGTAGCGGCAACGTCTACGCCTGGGAGTGGGGGGGTGGCAAGACCGGATACAGCATCATTGATTCCAGTTATACGACCTCCACTGTTTGGAAGATAGCGATAGATGGCAATCTAGTCCGTTACTACAAAGATGGCGCATTGATCTATACAAGCGTTCATGACGCACTCGTCCGTCCTCTGAACATTATTATGGACTTCTATACGAACACTGGTTGGTTTAATAACATCGCTCTTTACAACACGCCTGGTCTTATCGCAGCAGAAAGCATAGATGTAGCGCTGTCTACTCAGATATGGGAGGATATCCACGGTGCCAGGTTGTATGCCGACCAAAGATCATTGCTTCGTACACTGCCTGGTGCTGGCTGGGAAGGTACGATGGCGCGGTCGCGAAGCACCATCGAAGCAGACGGCTTCGTCGAATTTACGTTTGATGCTTGGGTCGGCTACAATGCAATGGTTGGTCTTGGGTATTCCTCCGCAGTGTATGAGACGTATGTGTTCGGTGGTTATTTTAACTGGTACTCCATTCTTGATGGTACCCCCAAAGCGTTTCTCTATGAGTACCCCTTCTCCTCTACACCTGACTACGGAGTAGTCACTAATGCCTCACTGTTTCGTATTCAGGTCAGACGAGGTGTCGTTACCTACTCAATAGATAATGTTGTCAAGTATACCAGCCTCGTTAAAGCATATGTTGCCGCACCTCTAAAGGTCACGTACTCGGGCTATAGTACAGCTTCGACGGTCTCTGATGTTGCCATCACTAAGACGGTAGACGTTGCTGACACTAACACGTTCTGGTATGACGTTGCTAACTGCACAACTACAGCAACCAGCATCACCAGGAACCTGGCCAACAATGGCGTTTACGTTGGCGGTTACGTGCTGGGCGTCATCAATGGTGATGGGTATGTGGAGTTTAAGGCCAGCCTGTTCGAGATGGCTGGCAACGTTGGGCTCGCGGATGGCGAGGGGTTGGCCGCCGACTACCTCAATTACTCCATCTGCTGTTCCAATGCAGTGACCCCTGCGTATGAGGTAAAGGAGAACGGTACCTATCACGATCCGGGTTCTAGTTGGCCTGCCTACGTGGCCAACTCCAGCGTGTTCAAGATCGCGCGTGTTGGTACGACGGTCCGGTATTACAAGGATGGCGGGCTGGTCTACACCAGCACGACGTCATCAACCGGGCGCCTCATCGTCTGCTTCCAAATTTACGACAACACGCGCGGCTTCTCAGCCATCACGGTAAGCGGTTCCGACGCCAATGCGGTTGTTGTTACAGACTCGGTCCTTACCCGCGGTGAAAATGCGCATTGGAGAAACATCGTCGGAGTAGCGACCACCGCGCATGGGATGACGAAGGTCGGTGGGTACGAGCCATGGGCTTGTGGGGCTACCTCGAAACAGACGATCTCTTCCAATGGCGGTTACGTGGAGTTCAAGACCTCGGAGAACGGTGTCAGCAAGTACAAGGTATGCGGTCTGAACACGTACCACGGTGATCAGGAATTTACACAGGTCAACTACCAGTACGGGGTCTACCTGTACGAGGACTCCGCTTATATCATTGAGAACGGGGCCTATGTGGCGGTCATCACTGAGGGGTTCTCCGTTGACGACGTGTTCAAGATCGCGGTGACCTCGCACGGAATAGTGTCGTACTACCGGAACGGGGTACTGGCGTACACGAGCCAGACCATTGCGACGTTACCTATGGTGGTTGACGCCGGAATCCACACTGTCTCGTCTACCCTTACCAACATCAACATCACGCAGGCGGTTGGAGTACCCGTTTCCATTGCACATACCATACACGTCAACTTTGGGGGCTGAGCCTGCAACAGGAGTGAGTAATGACCTTAGCTGTCTACACATCAGGAAGTCAAACGGCGACAGTCACGACAGAGCATGGGCTGGCTTCGATTTCTGCGGCAAACGTCTACTGTCTTGCCGTCGACACTGCGAACATGACCGGTGGGAGTACCCCAGACATTTTGGAGCTGCGTGAGTACGGCAAGGCGCGTAGTAGTGACACAGAGCGTTTGCTGAAAACCTACACCATAGTAGGTGCGCAGACAGAGACGTTATTCGAGACGACTCCTAGGGTCTCTCCACACTATACGCGCTACACGTTGAAGCAGACACAGGGAACTGGTCGTGCTTTTCCGTGGGCTGTCTATCAGGTGCAGTGATGCCACTTCAGTATCATCAGAGTCATGGCGTACGCTGCGAAGCCTCGGCAGTGCAATCGGGTACGCGGGGCTTTGGGTGCTCTGCTGGCTACTCCGGTGGGCTAATCAAGGGATCGTGGAACACGCTCATTGCGTCTACTACCTTTACGTACGAGCTGCTAGTTGTGGAGCTGCTGAACTACGACATCTCGGATGTCGACTTCTTGGTAGACATTGGCATCTATGATGGCTCCTCTACCTATTTCATCATAGCCCCGGACCTGCACTTGCCATTTTCCTACCCGAATGACCAGGAGAGCGTCGTGCACATTCCCTTGCCACTTCACATTCCGAAGGGCTCTCTTTTGGCTGCGAGGGCGCTGTCTTCTGCTGGCACTAACACGATTGTCGATGTGACAATACAGGGCTTCAGCTCTAACTACATGGGGGTGCCGGGCTTCTCTAGGTGTGTCACACTATTTACTCCAGACAGTACATGTCAGGGGGTTTCGTGCGATGTGTCTGCCGCTAACACGCGCACGAGGGTTCAGATCATCTCAAGCAGCAGCGCTAGAGTTGGAGCAATCTTTGCGGTCATTGGGCCCGATTACGACGCTAGCGGCACAATGAACAAACTCTGCATCGACATAGAAACTGGAGGGTCTGGCTCTGAGCGCATATTGGCACCAAACCTCTACGGCGTGCACGCACAGTATCAGTACAAAGTCTTCCCACAGGTCACGCCGCTATACCCCTGCGATGTACCGGCCGGGGAGCGCTTTTCCGTCAACTACCAGTCCAGCCTCAAGTCCGACCCTGGTTCACACATGGACTTTTCCTTGTATGGGCTCGTTCCGTAACTGGTGTAGCGATGCCGTTGCAATACCATACAGCGCTCGGTGTTCGTAGCGAGGCTTCGACGCTTCAGAGCAACACTCTGGGCATCGAGTTAGTTTCTGGTGCCGATGCCAAGGGTTCCTGGAACGCTCTCATAAGCAGCACCGCATTTGCGTATGAGTACGTTGTTCTGTCCTTCGCTGTTCCAGACCTGGATGACACACACAAGGACTACCTGGTTGACTTGGGGGTATACGACGGTTCGGCCAACTACTGGGTCATCGCTGCCGACTTGCGGCTACAGGGAACTAGATACACGGAGGAGATGGCATCAAACGTGGTGCTTCCCCTGCACATCCCAGCAGGATTGCGTGTCTCAGCACGTACCCGGTGTGATACAAATGGTCGTAGCATCTACGCGATGCTCCAGGGATTTAGTTCTGGACCGATGGGAGCCCCTGGCTTCTCGCGTTGCATAGCGCTCTACTCGCCATCGAGCAATCGTGGCGTTTCGGTGGATCCCGGTGGTACAGTAAACACCCGGGTCAGGACACAGATTATTTCGAGCAGCTCTGAGCGCATCGCTGGGATCTTTGCCATGATCGGTCCAGACGGTCATACAACTGAGACTAATCTAGGTATGTACATGATGGATATTGAGACAGGCGCAAGTAGTTCAGAGCGTATACTCGTGCCCAACCTACACCTGTCACTGGGCTACTCTTGCCATTCGAGATATCCACAACAGACACACATCTATCCGTGTGATGTCCCAACTGGACAACGCTTCTCAGTGAACGTGCAGTGCTCGTCATCGGATACCACGTATAGGTGTCTTGATGTTGCCCTCTATGGTCTAGTTCCATGAACCAAGGCGTAGTTCCATGAACCAAGGCGTACTCACACCGATTCTGTTCCGTTCTCGCCTGATAGAGGTGAAGGTATCCGACTCCATCGTCATCACGGAACCGCCGTACACGGTCGAGTACCTGGCGGACGCTGAAGTTGTTGTCGTCACTGACTTGGCTCAGACTGGTGTTACGCACAGTGTTAGTGTTTCCGACACTGTTGATGTTACTGATGTAGCTGCGGCGCATAAGATTCTCAGTGCAGAGGTCTCCGACACCGTAGACACTACAGACGCAGTTTCTGCACTAGGTGAGCTGGGCCGTAGTTCCAGCGACTCCTTGGTCATTTACGATATAGGAAACGACGACGGCTACATAGTAACCAAGTGGAATCGAACCTGGAACAACATCGTTTGGTGCGACGATGATGGGGCGAGCCTCACATCTACCATGGATACTGGTGGCAACTGGGGCATGGGGGCAACGTCAGTAGCCGCTGTGTCGGTGAATGGATACGTCAAGTTTACTCCTGCCACCGTCATGAATGTGATGGCTGGGTTATGCTATGGCATCACAGACTATGGGTGGGACTGTTTGGCCTACGGATTCTGCCTAATTGACTCTGGGTATGTAGAGATGGTAGAGGAGGGGATATGGATTTACCCCGATCCCCTCATCCCCTACTCGGCAGATGATGTGTTTCGTGTCGAGGTAGTGGACGGCGTAGTTCGGTACTACCAGAATGATATTCTGATTCGTACCTCGCCAGGTACGATTGACTCCTACCCGCTCTACTTCAACTGTTCATTCTATGATCTTGGGGACTCGATTGAGAATATTGCCGTCGTCAATACTGTGTCCGCTGCCGATGCAGTTGTAACTACGGATGCAACCGGAGTTGGTTCCTTTGCCTCTAGGGTGACGGAGGATACGGTCGTCACAGGAGATTCCCTTGGGGTGGTCTCGGTCTTTAGTAGGACTGCCAATGATACAGGGGTAACAGCAGACTCGGCATCTACGCGACTCTACGCAATTCGTTCAGTGGCAACCGATGATTCTGTTGTGGTAACAGATTTATCGGTTGCTACTGAACAGTTTAATCGTAGTGCCAGTGATTCTATAATACTTGATGATGAGGTAGAGAACGCCAGCTCTTTGGTGCTTTCTGCCAGTGATAATGCGATTTCATCCGATGCTACAGCTAGGTCCGCGGAAATTGAGAGGTCGCTGCCTGCGGGTCGTGTTATTTCTATCTCTATCAGGGAAGGGGAGTCATAAATCATGGCTAAGACCCTCTACCTGAAGAACGCTGCCGCCTCTGGTAGCACTTTCCTGTCGCTTCAGGACGGCGGGTCTGCGCCCTCGACGGCGACGACGGGTACGGGGTGGGTTGTTGCTAAGACCATCACGAGTGGGCAATGGTCCAATATGTACGCCGGGGTCGAGCGTGCGGTGTCCACGTTCAGCACCACTCCGATGCCCAATGGTACGCTCGATAACACTAACGGTAATGGGTTTAGAACGGAGGGCACACTCAACGGTATCTTTGCAGCCGGTACTTGGACCTTTGCATTTCCTGTCATTGCCGTCACCAAGGGTACTACTCAGGATGGTAGGATCTGCATTCGATTGCATCGTGGTACCAATGCCACTGGTTCTGGTGCAACACAGATCACAAGTGCCGCTCAGGTCGGTTCTGCGGTTACGGACCTGACTACGGCCGCAGCGCAGACATCTACCGTAAGCTTCAATCCCGGCGCCATCACGCTAACAAATGAGTACTTGTTTGTTGAGGTAGCTTGGGAGATTACGGGAGTTGGTGACAACACCGGTAGCGACGTGGATTTGCGCGTGGGCACCGCCGCAGCAATCACGACCACGGCTTTCGGTGCCATCTACACAGTTGCTCTAAACGATACAGTTGTAATCACTGATTCCTGTGTTGAGACTCGTACAGCTATTGTTGCGGCAAGTGATACTGCTGTAACTGCTGACTCGGCGACTAGAGGATTGCTTGCCAATCGAATTCCTGGTGACACGATAGAAGTTGCCGATGCTGCCTCAAGGGTATCTGTTCTAGGGCGGGTTCCTAGTGACACAGTTATAGTCACTGACACTGCATCGACATATCGATTCGCTGTCGTTGATGCTACTGATGCTGAGGTAGTTGTTGATGTAGTCGAAAAGACAAAGAGCAATAACACAAGTGCGAGTGATGTAGCAGAGATCACCGATTCGGCGGAGACCAAGAAGTTTGCTGTTGTTTCGGTTGAAGTATCTGATGCTGTAGATACTACTGACAATGCGCTGTGGGGTCGGTACACCTACGTTACAGTAGCCGACATCAGCGAACTTACAGACAGCATCGTCATCGAAGCTGAAATAGGTGGTGAGGTAGAGATTGAAGAGACAGCGCTGGAGATTACCGATGATGTCGAAGTAGCGCTATATAAGCTCTTATCTATAGGGGTAGATGATGCGACTACCATTACGGATTCGGTTGCTTTGGCTACTGATACGGTTCGTTCTTCAAGTGATGCCGCATTGGTCACCGATGAGATTATACGATCCAATGTCTTCGTTAGGGTGTTGGGTGACACCATAACGTTGATTGGTGACGAGACTTCCTATGAGACTGATCTGTCACGATCAATCAGTGATGCTGTCGTAGTAGCTGATGATGAGGTAGCTATTTCTCGGGATGCGATTCGGTCGGCGGAAGACAGCATCGAGGTGATAGACGCGGTTGCGCACAGTAGTATTTACGGACGGTTAGTGTCTGACACTGCTGTAGTAGTCGATACCGTTGTTTGTTCAAGCGACCTCATTGTGGAGCTGTCCGATAGTATCTTGATCACGGGTACTATTATCGATATCGACGAATCAATTGGATGCGATGAAATCACCATTGTTGATAATATCAATGCTAGCTTTGAGATCGTAGTAATTGCTGCCGATGATATTGATGTCACTGACGAGGCACTGGCCGAGAAGATTATCAGTGTTATACAGGTTACCATTGATGAGACCGCGATAACAGTAAATGATTCTACGACAGTTACCACTACTTTCTATTTTTTCCAGATGCGTGGTATCGATACTCATACTGGGTTATACATATTCTGGAATGTGACTGATATTCCGGATTGGGCCGGTTTATATGCTCCTGATCCCATTGTATCTAATTCAGCCGTCGTGATGGCACAATGGTTAGCATAATATCGATGTCTGATTATTAACAGAGCCTAACACCGGTATCGTTTTGATATGTCACCAGCTCCGGTATCTGTATGTTTAATTGTAAAAAATGAAGCAAGTCAAATCGGCGCTTGCTTACAATCAATAAGACCATACGTAACTGAGATAATAATAGTTGATACTGGATCAACAGACTCAACTGTTGAAATAGCTAGATCTTTCGCGAACAAAGTTGAGGTTTTTACTGAATGTAATGACGACCAAGGCAGAATTGAAAATTTCGCTGAAGCTCGACAGCGCAGCTTTGACTTAGCCACACAGCCTTGGGTGATGTGGATTGATGGAGATGATGAAGTTCGCGGCGCTGAAAACATAGATGGATTAATCAAAGAATACGATTCTAAACGAGGAGATAGACCCACTCTCGTCATGTTACCGTATGAGTATGCTCATGATGAAAAAGGCAATATTACTTGCTACCACTATCGAGAAAGAATTGTAACTCCTAAAGAAGCTTTTAAATGGACTGGCCCGGTCCATGAAGTGTTAGTACCAAAACGATCTACATGGATGGACCAAAAAGACAGTATAACAATTATCCATCGCAGAATGCAATCGGGCAAGGTTATTGAGTCCGGCAGAAACTTAAGAATTCTCAAGGCTCATTTTGCAAAGGTTGGCGAATCAGATATACGACAATTATATTACCTTGGGTTGGAGTATGCAAACAATGGTGATATAGAAAGTTCTATCAAATTTCATAAGCGTTATGTTGAATTATCAGGATGGGACGATGAAAAATTTTTAGCATGTCTCGAGATTGCCAAGCATTATCAAAATAGGGGTGACTATGATAATGCTGTCGAATGGGCACTTAAAGCGTTAACTGTGCGCGAGGGTTGGGCCGAAGCTTATTTTTCTCTAGCCAAGAGTTATTATTATCTAGCACAGCGGGGCGGACCAAATGAACACCGAAATTGGGAGAAAAGCGTTCATTTTGCTAAATTAGGACTACAGCTTCCGCCTACAAAAACTATTCTGTTTGTTAATCCAATCGAACGAGATTTTGATATTCACCGTTATCTAAATCTAGCTCTAAATAAAATAGGAGATGTAGGCGGTGCTCTTGAAAGTGTGAATAAGGCACTATTGATTAAACCTGATGACAGTTTACTTTTGAACAAAAAATTATATGAAGAATTCTTTGCACGACAGAAAATAGAGCAGGGTCTGAATACGTTATTGAATAGCAATGTAATCGATGAACAAGTAAGAAGTTTCGTCATAAACGTTATTCATGGAAGAGCATCTATTTCGTTTGTAGGTGAGTCTGAGACTATTCCTAAAGTTTGTTCAACTACGTCTGGATCGAGCGTCGCACAGTCAGATACTCCTGTTACGCCAAAATTAGAAACTTCTGTCGCACCAAAACTGGATATAGTATTCTATATAGGAAATAGTTGTGAACCATGGACGCCGGCAACTATGCGTGATGGTGGTATTGGCGGATCAGAAACTGCTGTCATCGAGATGGGAAAGAGACTGGCAGCTAAAGGACACAAAGTACGTGTTTACGGGGATTGTTTAGGAATTGAGGGGAAGTATGATGGTGTTGATTACATACATCATACTAATTGTAGAAACATAGAATGCGACGTATTCATTACTTCACGCCGTCCACATATAATGGATAGTGAATATAATATCAAATATAAGGTATCGTTTTGTTGGGTACATGATATTCATCTTGGAGGCGCCCTTACTCATGAACGAGCGTTGAAAATCGACCGATTCTTGGTTCTTAGTGAGTGGCACCACGATTTCTTCTTGTCTGTTCACAAATTTGTTCATCCATCTCAGGTTATTACTACCCGTAATGGTATAGATTTAGATAGGTTTAATTTCAAAATTGATCGTAACCCGCATAAAGCCGTTTATAGTTCAAGCCCGGATCGTGGTCTTGAAGTTGCTATGTGTTGTTGGCCCAGGATTCGTGAAAAAATTGTTGATGCGGAATTACATGTATTTTATGGATTTAAAAATTGGGAGGTTTCAGCCACGAGTATGAATGATCGTGGTCAACTTGCTTTGATTGCTCGTTTAAAGCAACAACTTGAAGATGGTAAAAAATACGGGATATTTTTCAAAGACAGAATTAACCAAATAGAATTAGCTAAAGAGTTTCTTTCTTCAGGTGTTTGGGCATATTCGACATGGTTTTCCGAATCAAGCTGTATTACTGCTATGGAAGCACAAGCGGCCGGATTACGAATGGTGACGTCACCGATCGCCGCTTTGAACGAAACGGTTGGTCCGCGTGGTTATATGATTCCTGGTGATTGGCTTTCAGAAGATTATCAAGACAAATGGACCAATGCTGTTATACAGGCAATGACTAAATTTGGGAACGAAGATAGAATATCCCTGCAACAATACGCCAAGAATAATTTCGGATGGGATTCTCTTGCTGTTGATTGGGAGAAAATGTTATACGACATTATTAAGGATGTCGAACAAAACATCGTTCCTATGTATAAAGCAGCTAGTTAGGTAGCCATATGCTCATAAAAGAACTCACGTTTCGAGGAAAGATGTATAAGATCGCTTATACTACAGAAACCAAGGACCACCCGAGTTGGTATTCATTCGAAGATGAGTCATCCGTTAGAGATAGGAATTGGCACATACTCCCGGATGATGTTGTTTTCGATATCGGGGCTTCCTACGGCTCATACACGATGCCGGCTTTGTCTCAGGGGGCCTCTTATGTATGGGCTTGGTCTCCTTATACGGGAAGAGGGGTCATTGATACCGGGGCACAGTTGATGCGTGAGACTTTAGCGCTAAATGGATGGGCTGATAAATGTTGTGTTATTGAATCTGGAGTCTATGATCGTGATGGTTGGTTAAACGTTGATACACAAGAATTTTATGCTGACTCTCCCGCAATTCCGGATGGGCCGGCAAACGGATTACCTCTGGATGTTATTCCGGTAACTACGATCGATTCATGGATGACTTCGGTTAATCTATCGCGCGTAGATTGGATGAAGTTAGACGTTGAGGGGGCCGAAGGAGAAGTTATAAAAGGCGCTAAGAATCTAATATCTAATTTTTGTCCAAAGATTCTCGTTGAAAATCACCTTTTTAGACGCGCATCTTTGTATCAAGAGGTTTATGATCTTCTTGTTGAAGGAAAACTGGGGATAAGATATAGGGAAATCTCGACTGTTTCATATCATTTCATTTCCCATAGTCTATACTTCCCAATAATCTAATTCCATGTCTATTAAAGAGTTTACGTTTCGGGGAAAATCATACAAAATCGTTTGTTTAGATAATATTCCAAAACACCCGACTTGGTACACATTTGAAGATGAGGCGTCTGTTAGAGAGGCGTATTGGCATATACTCCCGGGGGATGTCGTCCTCGACGTCGGAGCAGCCTATGGTTCATATACAGTTACAGCTTTAGCGCAAGGAGCTTCTTACGTATGGGCCTGGTCTCCTCAAGGAACTGGTGATGAATCAGAGGCAAATATACTGCGTAAAACTTTAGCATTGAATGGGTGGTCCGATAAATGTTGTGTCATTGAATCCGGAGTCTATGATCGTGATGGTTGGTTGCATACTATGACACAAGAATTTTTCTCCATGGATCCCGGGATCTGTGATGGTTATATCATTCCGGTGACTATCATCGATTCATGGATGACTTCGGTTAATCTATCGCGCGTGGATTGGATGAAATTAGATGTTGAGGGGGCTGAGGTAGAAGTTTTAAAAGGATCAAAAAATCTTATATCTGAATTTCATCCGAAAATCCAAGTTGAGAACCATGTTTTTAAACGTGCATCTATTTATGAAGAAATTCGAGATTCTCTTATTGGTGGGAAATTTGGAGTAAAATATAATGAGATTTCAACTATTCCATGTGGTCCTATTTCCCATAGCCTCTATTTCCCAATAACTTAATTCGTATAGTATAGTAATCACATGAAAGTTTCGGTATGCGTTTCTACATTTAGACCTGGCGGTTTAGATATTACTCTTGCTGGCATGCGAGATCAGAATTTTAAAGATTTCGAATTAATCATATGTGATAACCGTTATGAAAAGCGTCATTCCGAAGTGATTGATTTAGCGAATAAATATGGAATTAAGTGCATTCACGTACCAGAACATAGACGTAATGGTAAATGGACTACGTTCTGTTCTGCGTGGAACACTGCTTTTGCTCTTGCGCGTGGTGAATACATCCTAATATTACAGGATTATTGTTATTGTCATCCTGAGTGGATCGAATCTCATCTTGAATACCATTCACAAAGAGATAATCTGTATTTAATCGGTCCATATCTGCATACGGATCTTCCAAAATTAAAATTACTGAGAGATTATGATTTTTCTAAGGAATACGCCCATTCATCTTTATCTGGATATTCGGGTCATTGTGTTACTACATCGCCAGTAATCGAGGGCGGAATTTTACCAGAAATGTTTATATTCCAGGATGGACCTTTCGATTCTTCGATTATTCCATCCTTAAAAGTTCACGGGCAGGATCAAATTCAAGACTCCCGACGTCTTATGTCTGGGAATGTTCCGGGTACCAAGGCGCCTAGTTGGATTCATGTTAAAAATGAATCTATGAGGCGTGACACCTTGTGGAGATTGGGCGGCCTTGATGAACGTTTGGAACGGGGGAAAGGTCCGATGGATACTGATTTTGCAATAAGGATTGAAGGTCTTGGACTCAATTTGTGGTGGGAACCTAGAATGAAAGACCCGATCGTTCCAAATCCACGCTGGATTTGTGGATCTTTGCCATGGGGAGGCATGGAGGAACGCATTGAAGGAAGGTGGAGTTTTAGAGACGGAATGAACTACAACGAGATGCGTAGAAATGAAATACACGCGTCAAATGACCGTTCAAAAATATGTCATGCTAAAAATAATTACATTATGGATGAACTCGCATCGCGTTTAGATTTATGGAGAGAAGAGCGAAATCATCCGGTAAAATCAATAGACGTTAGTGACTTAGAATACTGGGGATGTGAAATATGGCCAGAGTCGCCATGATTGGATAGTAGACTATGAATATTATCAGTGAAATAGCTTCTAATTACAATGAGACTGATTTGTTGTCATCATTTCGTAATTATATCAAAAGATTTGGTAAATGTGTAATCATTGATATAGGGGCTAACGTAGGAGATTTAACCATTCCGTTGGCTATAGAAGCTTCCCACGATGGAAAAGTCGTAGCCGTAGAACCGGGTCCTAAAGCATTCGCATGTTTAGTTAATCGTGTACAAAATCTCACATATAATAATGTTACATGCATCAGGGCAGCTTTATCCGATTGCCGGACATGCAACCCAATTAGTGTAGTTCATCAAGGACATTGGACATTATTATCACCGGATCATGAATTGAATAAGAACAACCAATATTTTTTACCCTATGTAGAACTCAAGGAAGCAAAGCCATTTACAGTAGAGGTGTTAACAACAGATCAAATAGTATCAATTCTAAATATAGAGCCAACTTTCATCAAAATTGACGTTGATGGGTGGGAATTGCGCGTATTACGTGGTTCTTTAGAATGTTTGCGTAAATATAGGCCATCTATGGTAGTTGAAGTATGTAATTATACCATGGATAAAGTCGGAGATTCTTCATTTGAACTCGGAAAACTTCTTTTAAATGAGAATTATTCAGTAACAACGATATCAAGGGTCCCCAATAATTTAACTACGCCTAGCGACATAGCAAGTATTTCACCTCACGGTGCGCCTATCAGTGTTGATCTGCTATGCATTCCGAATGAATTTGTGTAAAGATGGAAGGCCATGCGATGAAGAACGAAAATTCGCAAATCAGTCGGGATTCCATAGCATATTGGGACGCGTGTTTTTGGGATGATGGACCAGCTCAGAAAACTAGTGACGCACTTAATAATATCGAAGATACAAAGCGACATGTTAAAGAACACTGGGAATTCCGTAACAGAATGCGTTGGGACAAAGTTCTTACAGGTGAGATTTATTATGAAGAACTTTTAGCTATAAATCTTAAAGGCTTGCGGGTTTTGGATTTTGGCTGTGGCATGGGTGTTGATTCACTTTATATGTCACAAGCTGGTGCGGATGTTATTGCTGTCGATATAACTCCTTCAAATGTGCAGTTAACCTCGAAAATTTTAGAAGGTTATCCATCAAAAGCTGTTTTGCTTAAAGAATATGATGATATTAATCAGTTAGGAATGTTTGATTTAATACTTTTGGATGGGGTTTTGCATGCTATACAACCGGGAAAAGTTCAATATGTAGTTGAATTATTTAAACGATGTCTTAAACCCGGTGGCACATTTCTCTGCATGGTTTATACGACAGTTTACTATCCTTATGAGAATGCACTTACTAACGAAGGTCCGTACAATAGAGGGTATACAATAGAACAGTTACAAGCCCTGCTTGGATTGAAACTCGAACATTACAGGATTTTCAATGGTAATTCTTATATGTGGGCAAAATTTATCAAAGATGATGAGATGTACTCCAGCCAAGTTGATGTAAAGCGGAGTATGGACGTACGACAGTATCAAGCAATTGGTCCGATGCCGCCACCAGGGGGTGTTGGCCCGACATGTTCTACGTGTGGGCAATCGACGTGGGTCGAATTAGGGGGTGGCGGTTCTGCTGATGTTTATCATCCCAATGTAGATGTTAGGGCAATTCCAGGGGTTGATATTGTATGTGATCTTAGCAAAGGTATTATTCCACTTCACGATGGACACGCCGATAAGATTAAAATGATCCATCTGATCAATCATTTGTCAGCCGAGGCTGGCGAGAAAGTTCTAAATGAGTGTTTACGCATACTACGACCTGGTGGATCGTTATATATAATGGTAACTGATATGGAATTCGCATTAAAGAGGATTATTGCTGATGGGATGGTTGATGAATGGGCAACATGTATTTGGGGAACGCGTGGAAATACTTATGACGCCGATTTTCATTTATGGGGATACACCGAGTCATCCTTAGAGTCACTGTTAAGAAAAATTGGGTTTGTTGATATTTCTAGATTGGGCCACTATAACGCGTGGGAATTCAAAATGCAGGCACTGAAACAGGGAAAATGAAATGACAAGCATTGCCGTTTTTGGTCTCGGGAAGGTCGGTCTTCCCATGGCATATCACCTTGGATGTTTAGGTCACGAAGTATGGGGGTACGATGTAAATAAAGAGTTGATGCGAAAGCTACGGCGGAAAGAAAACCCGCTGTTTGAGCATATAGAATGGAATTTCAATTTAGCAGATTCATCTGTCGAGGCTGTAGAGAAAACAGAGTGGGCGTTTGTTATAGCACCTACTCCATTATCCGGTAAAACGCTATCTTCGGCATTCATAACTAATATCATTAATGAAATCGACAGCATTGTTTCTGATAAATATAAAGTAAATGTGGTGTCAACTTTAGACCCACGCGATGCGCGTGAAGTTTGTAATGGTCACAATAAACTTCGGATAATCTATAATCCTCCACTCATCAGATTGGGGCAGGTAGCTTACGATTTTGCTCATGCTCATATTATGTTTTTGGGTTGTGATGACGTCGACAGCAAAGAGCTTCAGGATGAATTAGCATCAATTTGGAACAATAAATGCGCAAATGAAGTGCGTGGCAATGTCATTTCAATCGCTTGCGCCAAATTAGCAATAAACGCAACCTTGTCAGCGCGTGGTGCGTGGGGCAACGATATCAATGCCAAGCTATCAAAACTGGGAGCAGATGCCGATGTTGTTTTCAGAGCACTTGGATTTGAACCGAGAATTGGCGGAACAAGTTATATGTTACCCGGCCCTCCTCCGGGCGGGCCTTGCCTCCCTAGAGATAGTTTGATCTGGAACGACATCCATCAGTCTCCTACATCTGATGCTGTGATGAATTCACACGCGCAGACACTCAATAAATATGCAAAAATAGCTACTGAATGGGTCAAATTACATGAGGTCACGAATCGTAAAATTGCAGTTGTTGGCTTAGGTTATAAGCCCAATGCGCTTGATATAACTGATGCTGTTGGTATGACGATAGCCAACGCTATTGAGAAACTAAACCCGATTGTCTATGACCCAACTGTTAAGAACATTGTTCTTGAAATCAAACCATCTTGGATTCATGCGCCGAATATCGATTACGTTGTGAACAATGCTGATTTTGTCATACTCTGTGTTGATTATCCTGATATTCGTAATAGATTAGCTGAATCATCTAAGATCAAAGTTTTAGATTTGTCACTAAGGATTCCGAGCACTCTATAGGTGATAAAATGAGAATTCTGGTAACAGGGGCCGGCGGGTTTATAGGGAGTCATCTCACTACAAGGTTAATTAATGATGGCCATGAAGTTACCGGAGTGGATTTGAAATTTCCGGAATTTGGGAAGACAACTGCTACCCAATTTTACGCAAATACTGATTTACGCTCTGAATCTGTTGTGAAAAAGTTTTTCGATGATGAACCGTATGATAGAATTTATCATTTAGCTGCTGATATGGGGGGGATAGGTTTCATTGAGAGCCACAGATGTCAAATAATAGTGAATAATTCGCGTATTAACTTGAATGTTATCGAGGAAGCATTCAGACATAATGCGAAACGTCTTCTATTTTCATCCTCAGCATGTATATATCCGACAAGCATGCAGGAACAAGTAAACGTCATTCCGCTGCGTGAAGAGGACGCATACCCGGCATTACCAGAAGATGGATATGGCTGGGAAAAATTAACGATGGAAAGAATATGTCGTCATTATCGTGAAGATCTCGGTTTCGATACGCGTGTAGTACGGTTCCATAATATATACGGTCCACTGGGAACTTATGATGGTGGGCGTGAAAAAAGTCCCGCCGCTATATGCCGTAAAATAGCATTAGCGAAGTCTAATGATGAAATAGAGGTTTGGGGTGATGGAAAACAGACACGTTCATATTGTTTCATAGATGATTGTGTCGATGGATTGATACGTCTGATGGAATCCGATCACCACGATCCTATCAATCTTGGAACGGATCGTTTAGTGTCCATTAATGAATTGTGTGATATTGTAGCAAAAATTGCCGGAAAGACTATTAGAAAGCGATATGACGAATCAAAACCACAGGGTGTTCGTGGCAGAAATTCAGATAACTCAATGCTTCGTAGTGTGTTGAAATGGGAACCGCATATTGGTTTTGAAGATGGTATGAATCGGACATACAAATGGATCGAGTCTCAAGTAAGATCAACATAGAGGTATATCATGCCGTACATCTCAATTATTCTGCCAACGATGCGAGTTGGTGGACTTGATATCATATTTAATAGCTTAGCACAACAATCTTTCACTGATTTCGAACTCATTATTTCGGATGGAATCTATAAATATAGGAAGAATGAGGTTGAAGAAATCCAAAAATTGTATGCTTTTAAAGTAAGACATATTGAACCAATCAGTAATCCGTTTCCTCTTGACAGCCTTGGTAGATATATAAATACCGCCTTAGTTCATGCCAATAGTGAAGTCGTTTTATTTATCAATGATTACACTTGGTTACCGTCAAATTGTGTAAAGACACATGCTTTGTTCCATAAAGCTAATGGGATAAACGCGGGATTAATAAGTCCCAATCAATATAAGAGTTTACCGGAGTTAAGCCCCGATTTTCCGAGATACCAAGAAAACCAAGTCGATCAATATGTTTCTGATATCGGATCCGGGAGGCTCAACAACTATAAGTGGAGCATTCTAAATCAAGAATGCGAATCGATTGATTCATTACTGATAGATCCACTTAAAGGCAATAATGATCCAAAGTTGTCTATGCCAATTGGTGGTATTTCATCTATTTTCTTCTATGCTAAAAATGAAAGCTGCAAATTGGCGTCAATTCTCGATATCAATGGCTGGGATGAGGATTTAGATGGGGCTTATGCCTATCAAAATAGCAATGTCGCTGATCGATTAACTAATAAAGGTATCCAATGGGTTAACAATCCATCAAATATCGTATATGTAGTTAATGCGGATTGCGTTTTTCCTCTTCCACGGCAATCCAGATCACATGCCTCAAATGAAGCAATTTGGCATAAAAAGAGAAATCTTGGTTATCCACTTGTAAATAACTGGAATTTAAAAGGAACTCGAGAGCAAATAAAGAGAACTCGAGAGCAAATAAAGCAAATACAACCAATAGTAGATCCAATACAGCCATCTAGTAGAAAGCTTAGGTGCGCGTTCTTTTTCCCACCGTCTCAGATACGTGCACCCATGGATGTAGATAATATATGGACATCAGACCGTGGGCTTACTGGTTCTGAAATGACATTTATCATGTATGCCCTCGAAATGGCTCGTAGGGGGCATTGGATAACAATATTTACCGGAATTACTAAAGCAGCTAATTTAGAACGCGTGGTTTGTTGCAATTACGATGAATGGGCATCGATATATAAAGATCAACATTGGGATGCTTTGTGTTCATGGATGACTCCAGAACCGTTGAAAATAGCTAACCCAACCCAATTCAGGCTTTTTGATCAACAGGTTACCGATTTCAGTCTCTGCGAACCCGGCTGGGAGTCATATGTTGACACACTGGCTGTGGTTTCTCATTCTCACGCTAATTTCATGAAGCCGGCTTCTGGTTTTCCGGCCGAAAAATGGAAAGTGTTATATAATGGCGTGAATACCGATGATTTCAAACCGAAGGAGAAAACGCCAGGTAAAATGATCTGGGCCTCATCTCATGACCGCGGATTGCATTGGATGTTGGAGGCATTTCCAAAGATCAAGCAAGCTGTGCCGCACGCCACTCTTCATATATTCTATAATTTCAGTGGGCTAGAGGGCTTCGCGCGTCTTACGAATGCTACTGGATTCATGGCGGAGCTTGCTAATAGATCCAGATACATGCTTGAGGCAATGAAAAGACTTAAGGACAAGGGTGTCCATACTTATCAGTCAGTTAGTAGACAGAGAATTCAAGAAGAGATGGCTACTTCTGAAATTCTTGCCTATCCATGTGATCCAGTACGTTACACGGAAGCATTTGGAGTCACTGTTCTAGAAGCTTGTGCGGCTGGAACGGTCCCGGTCTTATGCACGGCTGATGCTTTTGCTGAATTATGGGGCGGTGTTGGGTTAAATGTTCCGCCTCCGTTTGCACAGTATAAGGACGAATATGTCGAGAAACTTATTCATATTTTGAAAAATGATAAATCAAGAAGGCGACTAGCTGAAGGTTGTAGAGAACACGCCAAAAAATTTGAATGGTCAACGTTAACAAACGATTTAGAGAAGTGTCTATTGACTAGAGGGGAAGAAGGCCTTTCTCCGGTTGAATGGGATCAAAAATGAACAGTAGCATTGATCACGAAGCATATACTGCGGCCGTAGATAGTGGAATTTGGCCAAATGAAAGGTTCGTTCCATTACCTCAGCCATTCATCAATGACTCCGGAGTTATACAGAATTTGATTTTACGCCCGGTTACTAGCGTAGCTGTTATTACTAGTAAAGCCGACACTATCCGTGCTAATCACTACCATAAAACTGATATGCATTATGCATATATAATATCAGGTAGAATAACATATTTTGAAAGAAAAATTGGTGATATTGAAATACCGAAACCGCAGATTTTTTTGGCTGGACAGATGTTCTTCACCCCACCGATGATGGAACATGCCATGTATTTCCCGATAGAAACTACGTTTATCACTATGGCCAGGAATGTTAGGTCTCACGAGAGCCATGAATCTGATTTGGTAAGAGTTAGTTTTATTACAAAAGACATGATCCCTAATCGACAGAAGTATTGAAACAGAGCTAAATCACAAGAAGTAGAGTCATATATGGCTGATTATCATATTAGACTTAACTGTAGACTGTGTGGACACGACCAGCTTGACCCCAAAATCAAACTCAATTCTACACCCCTTGCCAATGAGTTACTGCGCGATCCTGAAAAATCCAAAAATCAGGAAAAATTCCCGTTATACCTAGTTCAATGTGACAAATGCAAGCACGTACAATTACCTATAATTGTAGACCCAGAAAGATTATTTAGAGATTATGTGTACGTATCTGGTACGAGCCCGGTGTTTGTTAAACATTTTGAATCATATGCTGATATGTTGGCCAATCGATTCAAGATTGGTTACCAATCTACAGTAGTAGATATCGGAAGCAATGATGGGACACTTTTAAAATGCTTGCATAATATTGGGGCGTCTGTTTTTGGTGTAGATCCGGCTTTTGCCATAGCTAGACAGGCTACCCGTGATGGATTGATGACTTTACCAGAATTTTTCAATAGTCAGTTAGCCACTATGATGGTTGAAAATCATGGCCAGGTAGATGCAATTACAGCTAATAACGTTTTTGCTCATATCGATGATTTACACGATATTGTGTCAGGAGTAAAAATACTACTCAAACCAGATGGTGTGTTTGTATTCGAGGTGTCATACTTAGTTGATGTGCTGAAGAATTTGCTATTTGATACAATCTACCATGAGCATTTGTCATATCACACTATTAGTCCTTTGATCTCATTCTTCAAAGTTCACGGGATGAGGTTATTTGATGTTGATTTCATCAACACTCATGGGGGATCGATTCGATGTTATGTTGATCTTGGCATGCGTCCAATTTCGAAGAATGTCGAAATTGCGGAATCAATGGAAAAGAATTTGAATTTCACTGAATTTGAATCAAAAATCATTAATTTAGGAGTTAAACTCTCAAATAAATTAGATGAGTTAAAATTAAGGAATAAGACCGTTATAGGATACGGTGCTCCTGCTAAAGCAACGACCTTAGTTCATCAATTCAGGTTGACTTCTGATCATATAAAATGCATTATTGATGATAGTCCATTAAAACAAGGCAAATTTATTCCTGGAACTGACATACCGATCATGTCTAGTGTTGGAGCCGTTAGTTTTAACCCGAATTACATGCTGATTTTGGCCTGGAATTTCGCTGATCCGATAATGCAGAAAAACGAATCGTTTCATCAAAAGGGCGGAAAGTTCATAATTCCGATTCCGGAATTCAAGGAGTGTTAGATGTTTTTATTGAAGAGTGATATAGAAGAAATTGCTGAGAGCCTGGGCGATCTCGCTTGGGAGTTCTCGGGAAAGAGAATACTCATAACCGGTGGGCGTGGGTTCCTCGGCAGATATTTCAGCGATGTCTTTATTTATTTGAACAAAAATTTATTCTGGGATAATGGGAAACCGCTATGTGAACTCATTGTTTTAGATAATTTCATTACTGCTGGCGAAAAAGGTAAGGATGTTCCTATTTCGCGGGACATGGCATTTGTTGAACATGATATAATTAAACCATTTTATCCAGAAAGACCGGTGGACTTTGTAATACATGCAGCCGGCATAGCCAGTCCTTACTATTATCGGAGATACCCATTAGAGACGTTGCAGGTCGCTACCACCGGGTTAACGAATGTTTTGGAATTAGCTAAAAGGCAACCGAATGCTAAGTTGCTTTTCTTTAGCTCCAGTGAAATTTATGGGGACCCGGATCCAAAACGGGTTCCGACGGCTGAAAGCTATTGGGGTAATGTCAGTTCTCTTGGCAAACGGGCATGTTACGACGACAAAACTGAGATTTTAACTGAGAACGGATGGGAATCGTTTTCTAAACTAACAAAAGAAATTAGTGTTGCTACACTTAATCCTGAAGGAATAGTTGAATATCACGTTCCGACTGAATATATCGAGTACAAACATAAAGGTGACATGGTTCAATTTTCTAGCACAGTAACAGATTTAAATGTTACGCCAGATCACAATTTATATGTCAAAGATAAAATAGGGAAATTTCGATTTATCAAAGCTGGTAACATCAAATACGGCCCCTCTTGGGGGGTGCCGACCGGGGCCAATTTTACTGGAGCGGAGAAAAAATGGATGGAATTCAGTGAAAATCCGTCTCGATTTAGGCCAGATTTGAAGAAAATAAGTATGGATGACTGGCTTGAATTTCTTGGTTATTATATATCAGAAGGATGCGCTTATACTAGAAAAACCAAAGAAAAGCGGAGTGGATGTCATTTTGTTAAAATGAGTGAAGATGGAAAAATTTATGATGTATCAAGATATTATATCTTGATATCACAAGTTAAACTTGAAGGTCGTAAAAAAATATCTGCTTGTCTGGATCGTATCGGTATAAATTACATGGATTCAGATCATCATCAATTTAGAATTTGTAGTAAATTTTTGGTTAATTTATTAAAACCGCTTGGTAAAGCTGGTGATAAATATGTACCACGTGAGTATATGAATTTGTCACCTCGTCAATCTAAAATTTTGCTTGATGCTTTGGTACTAGGAGATGGAACCGTTAAAAAAGCAAAAAATGGTAGGAAAGGTGGTCATATAATCTATTACACTAAGTCTAAGAAACTTGCTGATGATGTACAAGAATTAGCACTACGAGTTGGTTACGCTGCTTGCATAAGTCAGTCAGTCAGAGGTCTTTATCATGTAAATATTAGACGCCCGAGATATGCTAAAATAACTAATATTAAACGTTATGAATATGATGGGCGTGTTTATTGTGTCAATGTGAAAAACCACATCATATGTGTTCGTCGTAATGGGAAAGCTGTCTGGTGCGGCAATTGTTATGATGAAAGCAAGCGATTGGGGGAGACGCTTGTTCAAATCTTCCATGAACATTATGGGGTGCAGGGTAAGATAGTCCGTCCATTCAATTGTTTGACTGGGGATCAAAAAGTTTTATATGAAAAGGATGGAGAGTTATTATTTGAAAGCTTTGAAAAGTGCTATGAACGTACTGGGGGATCTCCTGGTGGAGTTACCGTCCCGTCTTTTAATACTGATGGGCGAGTGATAATGCGTTCTATATCGGCCATTCTTCGACGCAAAGTAAACGAAGAAGTTATTACTTTCCATACTAAGTGGGGCAGGTCTATTACCGTTACAGAGGATCATGACCTTTTTCGTTTTATAAATGGAGAAATCAGAGCTGTAGCTGGGAAGGATTTGAATGTTGGTGACAAAATCGTGATTCCGCGGAGTTTGCCTATCCCAGAGAGCGATCTTCTTCCATTTTTCATTTCCGACAAAATCCCAAATGAAGGTTTATCTCTTCGTTCGGAAGTAATTAGAGAAGTCATTTTATCCCGTCCGCCCATTCTTAGAAAGGCAGCGGGTGATTACGGAGTCGCATCAAGGTTATTTTCTGCTAATTGTTTAAAATGGGATTCAAATGATAGGATTCCGGCTGGGATTTTTAAATCAGCATCAATTCCTCATGTGAAGGAAGAATCTGTATGTTATAGAAGTTCGGATAAATTTATCAGTAACTATATTTCGGATATTGACAGTCTTTTGTGGTTATTTGGCTACACCCTAGCTGATGGTCATGTTTGTGACAGTGGTGGATCTTATTCTCTTGAATATTCAGATAAACACAAAAAATATTTAGATAAAGTGGCGCGCATCATTAAAGAGTTATTTGGTATAAATTCGTTAATTAATATCGATAGGACAAAAACGCCTATTATGATTATTCATTCTAGAGTCCTTGTTGAACTTTTCAAGAGCTTTGGCATGGCTGGGGCTGGAAGTTCAAAGTGTGTCCCAGGATGGGTATTAAAATTACCGAAACATAGAATATCAAAATTTCTTCATGGATTCTGGTGTGGGGATGGAAATCATGACGCGAAAACAACTGGGAAGTTTATTCTTTTTAATAACTCAAATTGGGGTGTAATTCAGGGGTTAAATGCTCTTCTTCTTCGCCTCGGGCTTCTTGGTTCGGTCCACTCATTTAGAACAAGAGCAGCCAAACACAAGAATTATGTCACGGCTCATCGAATTGAGGTTCATGGTGTAAATGGTACTGAAGTGGATAAACTTCATGAGCTTTCTCCTAGGAATGGGAGTGACGTCCATGCTGATATTGCTTTTGCGGAGATTAAGTCTATTGATCGCAAAACCATTGATGGTTTTGTGTATGATTTTACGGTTCCCGGAACAGAAAATTTCTTTGGGGGCGATTTAGGAATCATGTGTCATAATTGTTATGGACCGGGTATGCAGAAGACTGATTATCGTGTTTTGCCAAATTTTGGAGCCAAAGTTTTAGAGAAGAAACCTCTGCAAGTTTATGGAACTGGTAATCAAACCAGGACGTTCTGTTATGCTACGGATGCAATCCGTGGGTTCTTACAGGTGTTGGTTAATGGCGTACCTGGCGAACCATATAATATTGGGAATCCAACTCCCGAAATATCTGTGCTTGATTTAGTGAAAGAAATCGAAAGAGCATTGGATAGAAAAATAGAATATAACGTGGCCGAATATCCTGATAGTTATCCGGCTGATGAACCGAATCGACGTTGTCCAGATATCACGAAAGCCCAGAGTCAAATTGGATATAATCCGAAAATTTCATTACGAGAGGGATTAACCCGTTTCTTCAAATGGGCTGAAAAAGCATATGCTGAATGATTAGATTGGGGTTAGTCGGGTGTGGGGCCTGGGGCAGGAACTACATAAAGACTATCGAATCTGTCCCGAGCGCCGAGCTTGTAGCTATATGTGACAAGACGGGACCGATTACAGATTACCGTGAAATTATATCTAAAATAGATAAAGTAATAATAGCTACTCCGCCGTCAACTCACTGGGAAATAGCCACTCATTTTCTTGAGGCTGGGATACCGGTTCTACTTGAAAAGCCAGTCGCTGAGACTCTAGGAGATGCCGAAGCTATTTTTAATACTGCGCAGAGGCAGAATACAACTATTTTAATTGATAATACTCATCTATTTTCGCCGGCTTATGTTGCATTACGAAGCATGGTTTCCAATTGGGAGCACCCATTCAATATCGAATCATTCGGTTTAAATCATGGTCCGTTCCGCGAATATTCTTCGCTTTTGGATTATGGTCCACATGATTTATCTATGTGTTTTGGAGTTACTAAAAATTATCCAAACTCAATTAAGATTACTAAAGAGGAGAAAAATCCTGGAGAGATATATATTCTAGAGTTAGATTTCGTTGGGATTCACGCCACAATCAAAGTTGGAAACGGACATAACTGTAAAGAAAGGAAATTTTCTGTAATTGGTAGTGATGGATATATAATGTATGATGGATTAATACCAAGTTTGAAATTAAATAACTCTATAGAATTTTCTTCACCGTTACCATTATCAGAAGTAATCCATTCCTTTGTAAATAATACTATCGATTGGAGATATGATCCAGAATTCAATTTGAATATCATGAAAATTTTGACCGATATTAAGTAAATCGTCTCCTAAGAAATTCAACAGAAGACGATGATTCCCCCCAATGACTCTTATATGGGTCAGCTGTGCTGTATTGTGTGAACCACACGAATGTGGCACTCACCATATCACCAACTGGTTTCCCATTTATACATGTAGTACCACCAGCCGTATACATTCTAGCACCCTGCCATACAACGGCTTTGCCTCTAAAGAGCATTTTTAAGGTAGCGATTATGGCAGCATCAATAGTATCAGGTGCGTAATCCTTGGTCACATTTAACTTAGGAATAAAAATTATCTTGGCGCCCATCCGGAGAGATCACGGTACACAATTTTAAGCCAATCAGGATGTTCGACAGATCTACATGCATGATCTCGTCGTGGTGACCCGTTTCGCTTCAACACAACACCATGAATGAAGCCGGAACGTAGTGCCTGGCCATCTCTAACTTCTCGTGCCTGTTGCTCGAGCATTCGCAAATTTTCAAATGACACAGCATACACAGTCGCTTGCATGATATTCGGGGTAGAATTAGACAGTAAATTAGTAAGAATTTGACGACGGGTTTCGATTGACTCACTTGAAACGTCTTTAGTCCCTTCCCGGATTACGTCCCAAAAGGATAATTTACATTGTCCTTGTGGAAGATTATCCCATCCTCCTCGTTTAGCTGGACTCCAGATTTCTCCATCAAGGACTGTGCCGGCCGGTAGATTAAGGCTATTGAGTTCATCTTGGAGAGTCGCGGGGAGTTTCAACGGGTTCTTCTGTCGGGTAAAAGTGAAAACTCGATCAGATCCTGCAATAGTAGGGATTCGATAGCCGTCGAATTTTGGTTCCATTGTATAACTCAATGGATCCAGTCCTTCAAATACTTTTTCATTAATCAAGACCGGTTTCATAACGTATTTCCACCAAGTAAATCCATTCAGCATATAATTTCATACTTTAGACAGTCTGGAATTTTCGGGCCTTTTATTATATATTAATAGCATGGATAATTATGTATTCAGGAATGCATCTATAGCTGCCAGGATATCCGAATTGGCTATTGAAACAAGTACTCGCTTAGCATATATAAAGAAAGAAGATGGTAAATATTGCGTTAAGTCAAAAAAATCCCCTGATTGGAATGGGGGCTGCTATGATACTAAAGAAGAAGCGAGCAAAAGATTACAGCAAGTCGAAGCTTTCAAGCACATGAAGGGGAAAGGAAAGGGTAAGAAGAAGGGCAAGAAGCGCAAGAGTGGTTATGATCCCGGGACGTTGGTAGAACAGAATTTAACTTCAATAAGAAATAATATAAGTAACAGAAATTCCAAGGGGGCCATCATGGCTCTCAAGAATTCTATATTAAATGCTACAGATTTAATTGAACAGACCGGTGATGCCTCTTTAGTTTCATCTATTGTAAATCTTGGGATCCAGATATCTAAAACTCCTGGTGTCGATGAGATATTAGACACTGCTGCTTTAAAAGACTTTATGGGCGGCTTAGCCAGTGCTGCTAAACATAAAGATCTGGATGCCATGGAAGAAATTGCGGATAATTTGACTGGAATTACGTATTCTAGAATGAGCGTGAATTTGGCAGCCATAGCTAAACGCGTGGCAGCAATCATATTCAAGATTCTGTGATTGCATAAACAATTACAACGCCGCAATCCGGTATGGGTTGTAGTATCTCATGAAGTTGGGATGGAGAAAATTTTTTTGGGATAATGTGACACTCGATACAATTTGGAACCCGGTTTCGCCTTAAAATTAACAAATTTTCGGATATCGTTGGGAAGCCAGGTATGAGTTGAACTAAAAATTCGTCCACGAATAGTAACTACTAGACCACATTTAGTACACTTCGCTGCAGTAATCCCAAAATTTGCTGCACGGAAATTATGCTTCTTGTCACGAAACCAAGCGCGTAGATAGCGAGCAAATTCAGTGGATCGCATATCATGTTTCCATGATTTTGTATACTTCTACTTCATCTTTAGATAATTCAATGCGAATGCTACCAAGGGTAGTGAAATAAATTGCAGGTACACACCTCGAACAAATTTTGAAGATTTCTGCCATTTTCAAGAGATGGTTCTCTACGAGAAGATACGTCGAAGCAGTACTGGATCTACAAAGCCAACAGAGTTGGTCTCCTTCTTCATAAAATTTGATGTCTTTATAGAAATGAGCTTTTACCACGTATATCCGTCTTGGCGTTTTCTCCAAGCATCTAATTGCGATCCGATCTTTATATAGTTGACGCAACCTATACATGGTAGATTCAGAATTTTAGTATTCTTAGCGGCTTCATTCAGGCATTTCGAATAGGATTGGCAATCATCCTTGTCTTCGATCCTGTCTAAAGGATAATCTGAATCTCTGTGATATTTTCTTGATTTATTCATTTTACCCACTTTACATTTTAGACTCATATTGGACGCTGATTAATTAGAGGTTAAGATGGATCTTCGCCGGATTGCATTTAACATAGTTCTTACGAATATTGCTATACGTATAGCTGGAAGGAAAGAAGAGATACTAAAGAAATACCCAAAATATGAGAAGGACGTGGAGTATTTCATTTCTAGAGACCCATCTCATTCTTTGAAATATATTGATTGGCAAATGAAAATTCTTCAATCTAAACAGGCTCTCGCTCGAGAGATTGCTGACGTTACCGATCTATTCCATAAACATGGTAGACAATTAGAGAAGAAAGACATAAATCAGTATGAACCAACGGATTTCACCGAATTACGTGATAAATTGTTCGAGATAAGAGACAAACAGGGCAAAAGAAAGGAAAAAGTAGAAGAAAGATATAAATTATCTGATAAATGCGATTATGAAGAAGTATATGATTCGGAAAAGTTTAGAGTGATACAAGTTAAGAATAAAGAAGCTGCGGCTCATTACGGGCTTGGTACTAAGTGGTGCATCAGTATGAAAGATGCAGCATATTTTGATGATTATGATATGAATAACGTAGTATTCTTCTTTATACTAACTAAGAATATAAATCAAACACTTAGTCCCGAAGAGCAGAATTCATTATATAAAATAGCAATTTCGATACAAAGAGATGAAAATAATGAACCAAATGAGATTGAGTATTATGATGCTAAAGACAATGACATAGAAGAATCTACAGTGGAAAAGTATACCGGCAGAGATTTTTCAGGGATAATGCCAAAAATTAAGTCCATAACCAAATCTTATCCGAAATCTCCTTTAACCAGAATGACATCAGGTGAACTAGATGATAATGAAGTACTTAAAGTATTTCGTGAAATGAATTTTGCAACGACAGAAGGATTATTCATGGAAGGTCGGAAAGAATTTTATGATGTGTATGGGCATCTAATGCCCCAATTAACAGATATAATTGATCATGACGTTCTATACCAAATTATTTACGATCCAGATACTCCAGTGGAAGCCTTAGTTAAATTAGCAAAGAATGAAGATTCTAGTATAAGATCTGGTGTTGCTGGGAATACTTCAACTCCTCCAGAAGTTTTAGCCGAATTGGCGAAAGATAAAGATGCTGTAGTCAAAAGGTTTGTCGCGGGGAATACTTCAACTCCTTCGGAAGTTTTAGCTGAATTATCAAAAGACGAAGACGTCCGTGATCTTTTTGACTCGCCGTTCTTCGCCAAGCAGAAGATGCAGATTATTTAGGCGGTGATAGCCAATTAATATGTATTGTGTTATATGGGCTGTGCATATAAGAGGTGTCAAGAGCTTTGCCGTGGGGATCTTGCTTTATACTTAAAAGCTAAAGGTGGCAATCCAGTAAATGCTGCTGAAGTCTCATATGACATATACGATTATACAACTGGCGTGGAAGTGTTGTTATCGCCAGCAAATCGTATCCCAATAAATCCATCGATCGGGGAATATTATGCATCATTCATAATTCCGGCAGATGCTAATATCGGACCCTATAGAATCCGATGGCATTTCAGACAGTATCTAAATAGTCAATTCGTTGAAGTATTACAAGAATTTAATGTTGTTGAACCAACAGTTACAACTTGTACTGATTTTACACCCATTGAATATGATTTAGTTCATGGTCTTAGAATAATGTTACGAGATAACAATCCTGATCGCAACTATCATTTCACGCCACCTGCGGGAGAAACTACGATTAATCAGTATAATAGAGTATTTGGATTTATTTGGGAAGATGAGGAATTATTGGAATTCTTGCGCATATCAAACGATGCACTAAATATGTATCCTCCGCAAACGTTCTATGCCAGTTTAGACCAGTTAATTACACAGCATAGGAATTGGAGATCGTTGTGCCTGGTTGGAGCTACTATATATGCAGTGAATGCATTGGCTCTTAACTGGGTCGTGGATGAATTCGACTATAACATAGGGGGTGTGTCTCTATCTATTGAAAAATCTTCTAAATATCAATCTCTGGCATCAGACGCACAGTCCCGGTTTGATTCAATGGTTACTGCTGCAAAAGAAACTGTTAAAATAATACGCGGTTTGAAACAGTCACGTTATGGGATAGGTATAAGGTCGTCATTCGGACCTTCGGTCGGGCGTGGAGCATTAACACCCAGAAGGTTCTTGGGAATTTAGTCGGTTTGGGATAAGAACACCAATACTTGCGCTTAGTCCGAAAATGTGTTATACTTTAGTGTATGATGATTGTGAGTTTTCATTGCGAATTCTGTGGAAAAGAATTTGATAGGCCGGTAACTTCGGGACATAAACGTAAGTGCCCTGAGTTTTTAGCAGCAAATCCAGATAGAAAACCGTTAGCGTGTCTCTGCGGTCATAAAAGCACATCTCTGACTCAGATGAAACGCCATAGGAAAGACTGTCAGGCTTGGCAGTCAAGAGATAAGAATGCCGTTGCTCTTGAACGGATCAAATCAACATTCCAGAAGAAATACGGGGACGATGTTACAAACGCTTTGATGGTGCCGGGTGCTGCTGAGAAGAAAGCGGCCACAATAACGGAACGTTATGGCGCCGAGAATGTGTTCTGTAAGAAGTCCACTCTATACAAACAGGTCCAATCACATTGGGACGGGAAAGATAGAACCGCACATCTCCCGAAGGACAATTTTGCGCGTCCCGAAATAAAGGAAAAGATTCGTCAAACAAACCTTGAGAAATACGGTGTAGAGAATCCGTCTCAAGTTCCTGAGATCAGGGCCAAACAACTCGCCACCAATCTCGAGCGTTATGGTGATGAACAAACGTTACGAGTTCCAGAAATTCGTGAGAAGGGGCGTCAAACCAATATCGCCCAATTCGGTGTACCGGACCCAGCGCAAGCGCCAGAAGTCCAAGAAAAAATCAAACAAACTAATCTGGTGCGTTACGGGGTTGAGTGGACTACTCAGGACTCTAAGACCAAATCATCGATGAATGAATCACTAAGACGATTTATGTCCATTGAGAGTAATCGTTTGATTTACAGTTTGACCCATAATGAAGAATCGTACCGATCTACATGTATGAAGAAATATGGTGTGCCTCATCCGATGATGAACCCGGAGTATGCGCGTAAGCATTTGGAGCATTCGCGTCGTGCTGGTCCGAATAAGCCCGAGTTGGCATTTAATAAGTTATACCCATTCTTTTGTTTCTCTGGCAATGGGAGTTTCTGGAAGCTTATTCCATCCGTTCAGAACAATCGAAATCCGGATTTTTGTTTTCCTGTTTATCCGAAACAAGACGGGTCTCCATCTTTCAAACGCGTGACTCATGTCGTTGAAATTCTTGGTGATTATTGGCACGGGAAAGATAAAACTGGCGAAAGCAACAAGGTTCATGCGCGAAAGATTATCAATCAGTGGAATGAGGTTGGACTAAAGTGTCTGACTGTATGGGAGCATGAACTTAAGGATGATCTTCAAATTTTAGATGATCGTGTTCGAAATTTCTTGGCTGTAAATGTTTAACGGTACAGAATGTAACATGAAATATGCATGTGAATCTTGATGATGATGGTCTTTTTGGGGTTATTTGCCCTTATTGGTATCTAAGTAGGACGGGGGAACGTTTACACCATACTGATACTTTCTACGGTCAGAAAAATACCTTCTACGGTCAGAAAAATACCTTCTACGGTCAGAAAATTATCTTCTACGTTCAGAAAACTTAGATAACTTCTTACAGATGTTATTGGTTTAATGACAATTTGAATTTATAGCTACAAATACAACTCTTCTTAATTCCAAATACGTTTTCTGAATTCCAATTCGTTGTATAGTTACACATGGATGCAACACAAATTTGTGTTAAATGTGGTGTTGAAAAATTGCTTTCTGAGTATTTTAATAACACAATTAAGAAAAACGGGAAAGACTCAAAGTGTAAGGAATGTAGAAAGAAACATAATAAAATATATGAAATAGAAAATAGTGAAAAGTTAAAAGTTATCAGGAAGAAATGGTATGCTGATAATCATGATCAAATTTTGAATGATAAACATGAATATTATAAAGAAAATCGTGCAGCAATACTAAAGAATAAATCAGAATACAGATTGAAAAATCTTGATAAGATTAGGGTAAGAATAAAAAAATGGACTGATGATAACGCTGAACATGTAGTTGAAAGTCATAGAGTGTACAGACAGTCAATTATTAATCAAGTTCTTGATTTATTGGGTCAAAAATGCGTTACATGCGGTTTAGATATTAAAGAGTTTCTGACAATAGATCATGTAAATAACGATGGTAATACTGAACGTAGTTTTGGCAGTCTTGGTTGGAAACGTAGGATTTTAAACGGTGAGTCAGATAAAACACGTTATCAGGTATTGTGCCACAATTGTAATAATAAGAAATATAGAATTAACCCAATACATCAGTTAAAAGTAGTTATTTCATCAGGTATAACCAAAATTTGTAATATTTGTTTAAAAGAAAAAGACGTTAACGAATTCCCATCACAGTTGTCTCATGGCAGTAATAGATGTCTGCCTTGCCGTAGAATAATAACTGATAAATTCAGACAGAGTTGTTTAACATTATTGGGTGGAAAATGCGTATGTTGTGGAGAGAAGGATCTTTATAAGTTAACTTTGGATCATAAATACAATGATGGTTCAGCATGTAGAAAGATAGGTGAAGGATCTGGAATCGATCTTTACAAAAAATTAGTTAAAAAGCCATCGTTAATGTCAAAATATCAGCTTTTGTGCTGGAATTGTAATTATAGTAAGTATATTGGAAATGGGGTTTGTTATCATAACAGATCAAATATTGATGTTATCGATTTTTCTTTTGATTCTATAGTTATTTCCCAAGTACTCCATTCTCCAGATGTTACCGAATTTTTGGATAAGTATCATTATGCTGGATTTGGCCGAGCATCTAAAGTTATATTTGTTGCCAAAATTCAAGAACTAGTTGTTGCTGTTATTAAATTCGCTACTCCTGTTAGACAAGGTATAGCGCATACACTTGATTTAAATCATGGCGAAGTCTTGGAATTAGACAGATTCTGTATTGATCCCAGTTATCATAAGAAGAATTTTGCTTCTTATCTCATGTCTAGAGTTATTAAGAAGGTGTCTAGCGCTTTTCCCGAAATTAAATGTCTTGTTTCGTTTGCCGATCCACGATTTGGACATGTTGGTACCATATATAAAGCAAGTAATTGGGAAGAAGTTGGTCAAACTACTTCTAGTTATGTTTACGTTGATAAAGATGGAAATGAAATAAACAAAAAATCTGTTTATGATAAGGCTTGTAATTTGAAATTAAAAGAACGTGAGTACGTTGATAAGCTTGGTTTGACCAAGATTGCAATTCCGGCTAAGATCAAATATATTTATCGATTTTAGTCTTAGTATCGTGATCTATGCTTTCCGTGATAGAACCAATACATCGAGAACAGGATCAATATCATAGAGTCGCTGCTCGTCATCAATTAACATTTCATATCGATAAATTCGGATATATTACGGAACACAGAGGATGGAAGAGTGAAACGCGTGAAGCATCTTATTATGAATTAGAGATGTGGCAGTCTCTATGCTATGAACTTCCTCCCGTTGAGTGGCCGCCTTCTGAGATTCCAACACTAGACGCCACACCCGAAGAATTCTGTTCATCCATTCTGGGTGATGATCCATTTACTATCAGTTCGTTCGATGTATCGGTAATAATGCACATGAAAGAATTTACGCCTTGCATGAATCGAAATGACTTGAAACGTGGATTAATCGGCCATTTTAACAGAAAATTGTGGAATACTCCGATTTATGTGTCGAGAGCTATTCCAAAGGGTTACATTTGGTGCGGCGTTATTGAATGCTGGCAGCCTAAATCAAATGAACGTGAACTGGAACCAGATATCAGTCAACACATTAAATCTAAAATTGATGTTGAAATACATTCTCTCATGGTTCACCATTCATGATTCCGGAACCCAAATTTGTCTTCATTCCTTTATTTGATGTTCCCACATCTACAATTAGTATAGCGGATATTAAGTCTAGGAGATTCGATCTTTTAGAACGTCACTGTCCATTATGTGGTGTATTAATGTCGAGTATCTATCCGTATCATCCAGAGGATGACTGTGTCTATGGAATTATTTATAACATAGACAGAGTTTGATTATAGGTTTCTTGTATTATATTCCGTTATGGATCTTAATAAGATTGCCACCCTATGCAGGCGAACTTCCGGAGTTGCCAACATGAATCTTGAGAAAATTGCTATATTACTTACTAAGCCCAAGTCTAAGGTTAAAACTGAGACGATTACACGTACTTTTGTTAAATTATCAGATGGTAGGAATTCTGTTGAAATTGACCCTACACTCGATCAGATACTTTACTCGGGATCAGATCCTAGCGTTATAGAAATGCAGGGTGATGATGATATAAGGAAGTTGATTGATTTGGTGGATTCAGGCAAAATAGATTTTATCGATTTGGATGAAGCTACCGATTCAGACATAGATAGCTTTGGATTATCAACCATGGACGATTTTGTTGAATTTATTGAATCCTCAATTATTTAATGGGCCTTTAATGACTCTGGAATTTCGGTCGTTTGATGCAGCAATGGATTAACGACCGGTACGGAGACAAGCCCTCCGAAACCTCCTGGTGGTAACACCAGGTAAACATCCGTGGAGAGAGGCCGGGGTTTCCTCGGGTTCTCAATGAACCGGAAAGGACAGCGGAAACGCTGCCTGGAGCTCCCGTTCCGCAAGGCCCAAAGTTGGCGCAAGTTAGTTTTGGGTGAAGGTAACACTTCAGACGGTAGCGCGCTTTCGGTTGATGTAGCGCGGGCACCTAGTGCGGAGTAGGCTTTCGGGTTTACATCATCTACCGGGTTCGCTTAACCGCGAACCAGCGAGGCCACGGGTGGAGCAATTCATTCCGTGGCTTTCGTGTATTTGGATATTTATTCCTGATGAACACTGTCAACTAACTGGAAATCCCATACCTGTTGGATTTCTTTATCTGATATCCCTGCATTATAGCAATCGCTCAGGTCTTTCCGTAATTTTTGCAATAATTCATTTCTCTTTCTCTCGTCAATGTCAATGGTATCTGTGATTGGTCCAAATGGAAATGCATGGGAAAAGGTAGTGATTGGGGCCATACTACCAAAATTGAATGAATCATTACAGAAATTGTCTGCCCTAATCATCATTTTGGCTATATTGGGATGGACAATCGTGTATCGTGTTCCTCGAAATTTGATATCAAAAGTTATTGGGATTGGTCTTATGATTGGATTACGTATAGCAATAAATAGTCCTGGAATATTATGCGGTATATCATTCAGTCCATTATCAATATATGGCTCTTGTTCATCATATATAGGATCGATTCTAAATACTGATGTCGAGGATATCGGAAACGGCATAAATAAGTATACATTAGACTTTCATTTGGTAAAATCAAGAAACGATAGTGAGGACCACATGAACAATATACTATCAGCGAGATTCTACAACGCATTATGGACTGCAAGCGCAGACCGTGATAAGTACCAGCACATGATTGATGACGACGGTACTAACACTCCAGCTTGGATCAAGCATGAGCGTTCATTGATGCTCGAGACGGTGAATGCAGAACGTGCCAAGCAAAATCTTCCACCAATAACTGAGGGTGACATTAAGAAAGGTGAAATCGTTGGTGATCCAAATTACGGGAAACGCCTAGCCGATCATTGTGCCGATTTGTGTAAGAAATAAACTTTATATGTAAATTTAGATTATGCAGCACCCAACTTTCATGGAAGGTTATGTTCTTGGCGACCTTCATGAGGACGATATAGACGGGTGGATTGCGAATTGGCACGATAGATTTGAGAAATCTGACGTTACATTATATGAATATCTTGGTATGACGCCGGTAGAATATGGCAATTGGATTGCTAAGCGTCGTACAATAAAGCAAATCGTTCAAGATCGTGATGTCAAGAAACCTAGTATATTTGTTCGTGTATTCGATGGTGTATTTTGGTGGATAATACATAGATTGATGCCATGATATGGAGTTAATAAATTTTTACACAAATCATGTTGTGTGCACAACAATGACACAGGATGGAAGAAAAGTAGAATGTAACGGCAAAGTCACAAGGGTCATCTTTTTTAGACAAGAGTCGACTCTTGGCCCTTATTGGGGTCAATATTTTGTATGCGATGAGCATAGGAATTTCCAAATTCCATGGCCCTTTTCCTACAAACAGGATTTATCACTTGATGAATATGAAGTTTTGCAGGTAATGGCTCAATGAAATGTGATATGGCTGTATGTGCGAATGACGCTACCCAAGTAATACTATTTTATATCGATCCGGTTAATACCAAGATAAAGTGCATACCAGTTTGTGACGATCACAAAGATTATGATAATATTGGTCTTGGGAGTTTTTGTTACCAGAGGCGGGCTGTTTCAATTGAAGAATTCATAGTATTACAGGTCATGTTGTCGTAAATTTTTAAATATCGAATGTATGGTCATTTGTGATAACCGCATATTATAGTGATCCGCATTTTGGACACAAAAGCTCTCGTACGGATATTTGTAAGTTAGCGAATCGGCCATTTAACTCCGTTGACGAAATGGATGTGGAGCTTGTCCGTAGATATAATGAGCGAATAGGAATGAGCGATATCGTTCTCTGGCTTGGTGACGTTTTCCTCTGTCATAAAGAAAGAGCCAGAGAAATTGTAAGACAGATGAACGGTATAAAATTCCTTATACCGGGAAACCACGATAGAAGCGTTAAGTCTATGACCGATTTAGGCTTTGCGCTAATCATGGATAGCGCCTCTTTGACCATAGCCGGTCGGATTTGTCGTTTTTGTCATTATCCGTATGCGGGTGTCGAACACAATAAAGGGGAGGATGATAGATTTTTAGAAAAGCGACCCGAACGGAGGAAAGGCGAAATCTTAATCCATGGTCATACGCACAAGAACCAACAGGTGTTCGAGAATATGATTCATGTTGGAGTGGACGCCTGGGATTTCTATCCCGTGATGTATGATGAAGTAGTGCAACTAATACGAAAACATTTCCCGTGTCCAACCTAAAACAGATAGCGAGTAACTATTTGAATTCATTTCCAATTCATTTCTCCGCTCATAATAGAGAATGTAGATACTGTATGAGACCATCAGACAGATTTCTAAAAAATGTTATTAGCGGAAAGATAATTGCTGTTTGTGATTCATGTTACAATTTTAGATTGTGCGAACTTGCACAGAATTTTGACGATTCATCCGAAGAAGAAGTCGTGGTTACAGAGGTGATGTCCGAATGAAATACCCAAGAATTCCGATAGTTATAATGAATGCTAGTTATAGTGCACATGATCCTATCGATGCTTTCGCTATATCCACTGCAATAGCTAGTGGAAAACCGTTCATAGCTGTGTGTATCGCAAACCCACAACTTCGTTCTGCAGGTGAGACTGAAGAAGACGCGGTTAAACGATTGAAAGAGTTGATCAAAAGTAATTGTGGTCTTTACGGGAAAGGTTCTATTAAGTATGCTACCATTTCATTTGATGACGAACTTGTTGAAGAAATAATGACAGAATGAGATTTGCTGATTTCAATACTTGTGAATTTTGTGGAGACATACCTACTACCTATTTCTTGAGTGGATACGATCTGAAGCGGATTGTAATTTGTTGTGATGAATGCGCCAAAGATGTCCGTAGGCGCAGCAAGATTTCCGAAATCATATCTGAAGTTACCAAAGAAGAAGCTCTAGCATTCGAGGTCATGCGCATATGATTATTGACAGGTTTGATGATGAATATGAATTCCTAAGTAATTTTCATTTGTGTAAAATTGCGTATGATGGGCATACTTATGATTCGAGTGAGCACGTATTTCAGGCGGCCAAGACATTGAATGAGAATGAACGGCGACAAATCCGTTTCGCTTCTAGCCCTGGCAAGGCAAAACGAATGGGCAAGGAAGTTACGTTACGGCCAGACTGGGAATTTATCAAGATAAATATTATGTTAGATATTCTTCGGATCAAATTCGCTATACCAGAATTACGAGACAAACTCCTGGCTACGGGCAATGCTACGTTAATAGAGGGAAATACTTGGGGCGACACTACATGGGGTAAGGTTGGGGGTAGGGGCAAGAACTGGCTTGGTAAGCTGTTGATGCAAGTTAGAGATGAAATTAGGCAACACCATGATCACACTGACAAATGTAACACAGATTCGATTGATCCCGCGGTTCGGTTGGATAGATGATCTACCGGACATAGGAAAAAAAGATCTTTCATTAGCTAAAGATTCAAAATTACTCGTTTTAGGAGGCGCAGTCCAGAACGAAATGGACGTGTCTTCGTTTTACCGCCCTATCTCGGACCAGTTATCATTTCCGTCGTGTACTGCTAATGCAGCAGTTGACGCGGGGGAATCCCAAGTTATCATAGGCAAAATAGATGATGGGATGACTCTGAGTCAGGCAGTTAGTACTACTCCAGATCTTTCTCGCATGTTCGCTTGGTTCAATGGGCGACAATTGATAGATCCACCTCAGGGTTATAATGCTTCATCCGGTTGCTACAACCGGCTTATCCTTGATGGCATGCTGCGTCATGGTATTTGTACTGAAGTTCGGTGGCCATATATTGCTGATAATGCTGCTCACAGGCCTTCCTTAATGTCTTATAGAGAAGCTTTTGCGCACACATACGCTGCATTTTATTCTATTAAAGAAACAGGAAATGACAGACTACAATTAATCCTTCAGGCTTTGGCGGCTCGTCATAGTGTCATCTTTGGTACCGATGTAGATGAAGCCTTCATGGCTTATAAATCTGGTATTGCCCATAAGCCCAGTACTCCTATTGTTGGTCGACATGCGATGGTCATCGTGGGTTGGTCCCAAGCTAAATCTGCGTTCAAGGTACGAAATTCTTGGAGTAAATATTGGGGTGATCAAGGTTACGTCTGGATGCACACCGATTATATTATCAACTATTCAGGAACAAAATCTTTTTGGGTACTTACCAAAGGAGCATTAGCATGAAATACGCATGGGCATTAGTCATAATCTGCAGTTGTTGTGGTGGAAGCGGAGAACCTGAGCCGCATGTCACCCCTGTACCCGGAGCTGAGAAATGTGGTGAAGCTTGCGCGCACATGGCTATCATTGCCCCCGATGGTGGACCATGTGAAGAATCTCAGCCTGTGATCACAGCTGATGGCGGGACTATCAGCTGTGAGGAATTTTGCATTTATCAGCATGACAACGGTGTATATTGGAATACCGATTGCTTGACACAAATTACAACGTGTGAAGAAATCGAAACTGTTTGTAATATCCCACCGCCATGATATTAGACGAACACCCTGATAGTCCGGTCGAGGCTCGCGGAATGCGAGCTATCGGCTATTGGTACAATAAACATCAAGCCGATTTACCTGATCCACATAACTTTGTTGATCCGAATTGGGATCAGATAGAACGTAATGCGATAATACAGCACCTAAATGAGGGAAGAGTTGTAGCTAGATGGCGTGGGTGGTCAAGTTGCAGATTCTGTGGGCAAAGAAACGGATCATGTTGCCTGTCTGATGGAACCTATGTTTGGCCTCAAGGATTCGCCCATTATCTTGAAGCACACGATGTGAAGCCGCCAGATGAATTTATTAATCATGTTTTACCCAAATCCCGTAGAGAAGATGGCATGGCGATAGCGTTCGCTCTTAATCATGGGGAAGATCATCTCGCTCGTATAGCCAAAAAACTTATCTGATGTATGTTATGATATGATTTCGCGCTATTCCCTACCGGAATTTGATGTAATTTGGTCTCAAAAAACTAAATATGAGAATTGGTTAACAGTTGAGGTAATGGCTTGTGAAGCCATGGAGGCAGCTGGAATTGTGCCAGTTGGAACTTCCGAGAAAATTGTATCAAAATTACCATCAATCATAGATATTTCCAAAATTGAACAATTAGAAGAAACAACTAAGCATGATCTTGTTGCATTTCTTCAATATATAGAAGAAAAGGTAGGTCCTGATGCCAGATGGCTGCATTACGGTCTTACGTCCAGTGATATAGTCGATACATCATTCTCAATAGCATTATTGAACTCGTATCGGATAATCAATAACTATCTCCATGGAATAGTTGATGCTTTAAGATACAAAATTAAAGAAACATCCAATATTGCTATGATTGGTAGAACGCATGGAATGCATGCTGAACCCATCACTCTTGGGCTTATGTTGGCTAGACATTTGGCTGAATTCAAACGCAATATATTGAGATTGGAGAATACTAAGACAGATTTTGCGGTCGGTAAATTATCCGGTGCTGTTGGTACTTATGCCCATCTTGATCCTAAAATTGAACGTATAGCCCTAGAAACGTTAGGGCTCAACCCAGCAATTGGATCTACTCAAGTCATCGCCCGTGATAGATATGCTGCATTCTTCATGACATTATCATTGATCGCGGTTGCTATCGAACGATTAGCCATTAATGTTAGACATCTACAGCGCAGTGAAGTATCGGAAATTCACGAAGGTTTTGCGTCGGGGCAAAAGGGTTCGAGTGCAATGCCCCACAAACAGAATCCTATCCTGAGTGAAAATCTCTGTGGGCTTTCTCGATATGTGCGCGGCATAGTTGCACCGGCTTTGGAGAATTGCATACTCTGGCACGAAAGAGACATATCCCATTCATCGGTGGAAAGATTTATAGCTCCGGATATTACTTCGACTGTTGGATTCATGCTGCATAGAACTATTAAACTAATTCAGAATCTTGTGATAGATGAGAAGCAGATTGAAGATAACCTAGTGAACAGTCGTTTCTGGTGTAGTGAGACCATATTGTTAACTCTAATTTCTACTGGGTTAACGAGGAAAGAATCGCATGACATAGTTCAAGAGATGGTATTAAAAGCATCGAAAACCCAAATCGGAGAGTTATTGGGGGTATTACTTAATCATTCTAAAGTACGTGAGTTGATATCCGACGGAAAACTCAATAAAGATGATTTAGCATCTCGTTGTTCGACCAAATATGCACTACGACATGTCGATAAAATCATCGAAGATATAGATGTGTACTAGACACCAAAGATTCGAACCGCACGTTTGGCGAAGATTTATCGGTCTATATGTTATTGAACTTATGGAGGGGAACCCTGAATCTACATATAAGCATGCCGATTTATTTATAAGATATCATGCGGATGATCGTAGGAGAGTGTTATCCAAATTTATATTTGATGATCACTTAGGAGAAATAATAGAGGTCGGAACTCCAGACATGCCAAATATCCCTGAGATTAGAAATGCTATAAACGAACTTAAGGCATTGTGGACAGTCTACATAACTATGAATGAATAATAAGCCGTTCATTGAAATAGGTTGGTATGGATTTTAAGGTTTTGGCTGAACGCATAGCTTCTGTTAGTGTTGAAGCGGCTAGGCGTAAGAAAGATACCAAGAATACTAAGAAGCCAAAACGTGTTTCTAAGCCAAAGGCTGATTTTACCACCCCTAGAACTGAATATTCAGCTCATATCGACTTATCAATAACTGTTGACTTTGAAGGTAATGCTGCGAAAGAAGCATTGGAAAAGAAAATACAGAGTGAACTAATTGCCGCTATACAGAATGGTATGACGATAGTTGCCGAGGAATTCGATTTACAATCTACCGTTGCCCGGGTCAAAGCTGTTAATATGGAATTGGCTGTCAATGACCAAGCTGCTATCGAAGATGACATAGATACCGATACGGAAGAAGTGTAACAACAGTAAAGTCAATAGATGGACGCTACTAGCCATTCATTCAATTTAGATCCAGAATCCACAGATTATCTGAACAAGATAGAACATTCTATCACTCATTGGTCCAGAGAGCTGGGACTCACTGCTTTACGAGTACGTGGGCTAGAAGTTCAGTTAGCTGGTCTTTATGAGTCTCGCGAGCAATTCATAAAGAAGACTATAGAGAAGGCCGGGTTCAAAGCCGATAAGATTGATAATATAAATGTATTACCAAATGGTGAAGTACGTTTTGTATCATTGCCGGATGAAGTAGCAACTAGCCCCGAATAATCTTCGCCTCTTACTAGAGAATTATAGGGAGATATGTCTCCCGCACCACGAGATCGGTATCCGCACATACTCGAGCAGGATTACCCCTGTTCGCCACATCCCCCAATCAATATATCTTCTTATGTTCCAGAAAAGAGCACTGTAGATATACGTTGGACATGTCCGGGGCAAATATCTGCTAATGCTAAATTCAACGTTCTCGGAGTAAATATTTATCGAAGTTTCGATTCAGAATTCGGTCCATGGTTCAGGATTAATAATATTCCGGTTGGATCCACGTTTTGGAGAGACAAGACTCAAGTGGTTTTATCTCTCCAAGAAAATGTATCTAATTCATTTACTAAAATGGGGCCGGAGACTGATCCAGAGGGTAAATATATTTTCAGTACTAAATTCAAGCCAATAATATTACACCCATCTATTGGAGCTGCAAATTGTACGGATTTGAATGTGCAGGTCACGGTAAATGGGGTGCATTCGCCTGTTGAAAGAATTTGGTCTGTCGATGGAGCTGTGGAGATACGAAATTATCCATATTATGATGTTGCATCACAGAAGGCAGTTGGACCAGTATTACCACAGTCATCAAATGATGTGGTTTTGGCAACGTATAAATATGTAACGAATGAAGTTAGAACGAATTTAGCTAAGCGGGTATTTTATCGGCTAACTACTGTAGCATATGATGATGTGAACCGGCAATTAATTGAAACGCCATTAGAACGAGCAGCCAAAACTAATAGTCAAGAAGTCGAAAAGCTTGATTATATTTGGGCTGAAGCCATCCGTAGAAATCATTGGATTCTGTATCAGGGTGGAGAGCGCGTAAAAGTATTTATTCGCAAGACATCTGGACCAAAATGTGGATGCTACGTGGAATCTCATGGACAAGCAAAGAGTGACTGCCGCACTTGCTTCAATACCGGAATCATAGGTGGTTACGATGGAGGATACGATATTATAATTGCGCCCGATGATGCCGAACGTAGCATAGCCCAAAGTAATAGAGGCAGATCTTTAACACATTCTTATGATACCTGGACTATTCCGACTCCCTTGCTTTCACAGAGAGATTTTATAGTCAAACTCAATGGTGATAGATACGGATTAGGTCCGGTACGCATGCCGACTAATCGTGGTATGCAATTACAACAATTCTTTACAATATCCCATTTAGACGAACCTGACATCAGATACACGGTTCCAATTCTGGATCCATATTTTATGGAGTTCCCACGTACGCGCTACATCAAGCCCGGGGAAGGCGATGCCACTCCGATGATGACTGAGAAAAAGAATATTCCCGATGAGCGTGAATTACGAAGCAGCAGTGTGACTGGCGAAAATATAATCTACTAACGGCAGTTATGGATGATATTGCTACTACTTTATGGGCGGCCATGCACAGAGCCGTCGATGAATCGATCGATGTCATAGCAAAAGAGGGGTTAATCGCATTAAAAAGGACGCTTGATACAGCTGGGTTTCCAAATTCAGAATTTCTCAAAAATTATGAAATATTCGCTCATGCATATGGTAATACTGTTGAATTTGAAATCATATTAGATGAAGGCGCTATGGTCCCAGCTGATCAAGTTACTGAACAGGACATAGCTAAAGAAAAATTGGCTGAAAAGCAAGCCAAGCAGAAATTAGAAGAAAGGGCTCGTACATATGGATGGGGTAGCCATGGACCTAGGCGGTTAGTCAGCAAAAATAAGCCTGCAAAGGACGCCAGAAAGCCCGCTATCGATGCCAGAAAGAAGTTACAAAGTCATAAGAAGACCGCAGAAATTCGGACTTTAGAGCACGAAGTTGCTCTTACTATGCCGCGTTCTGCTAGAATAACGAGTGAAGGTAAATTGTCGGTGTCTACAAGACGAATGGTCCAAAAAACAAAAACCGGAATCCAACTTCCACAAGGTGATAATCAAGGGATAATCGATAAATTCATGGATCAGTTAGATAAAGTTATAATGAATACTTTTGTTCCAAAATTGGGCGAGATAATCGCAGAGTACGCCGGAGAATGAAATATAGGATCACAAACATAGTTAATGCTGATGTAATAATAGAGGATTTGAGTATTCGCTTAGCTGGAAAAGGTAGCAGTGCTATCGTAGATGCCAATACTGCTGATAGGTCTAAGGATCTTATTGCTAACTGTGATTTAATTCGAATAGATAAAATTCGAGAAATGAACGTCATGCCAATATGGCCATTTGTCAAACCTAAATCGGAACCACATAATTCACAAATTCCGAATGATGTTCATAAAGATATGGACGAAATTAAATCACTGCTGGCAAATATTCTACTTAAAATTGAATCTAAGCCGAAGTCTGAATCAATTACTGAGAAGCACATAATAATTCAAGAGCGTTCAAACCATTCGGATGAGACGCCGGAACCGATGTTTATTCCATCCAAGATAACCCCCGACAAAGCTGAAACTGATATCAAGTTGCGTGAGGGTAAAATATTCAAGAATGATTTAAGTAAGGGAGTAGAGGCTTTGAAGAAATTGAGATCAACAGTAAAGTAATTTGATACAAGATAAGAAATTAAGGATAAATAATATGATTGGTTTAATGTGTATATGCGGTTATGTTGCGAGTTCACTATCGACTTTAAAACGTCATAGATGTAATTGCAATAGTTGGAAATCACGTGATATCTTAGGGTTAAGGGAACAAAAACGAATAGAAATCCATGAATTAAAGCATGGGTGTGATATCAATCATAAGAAATGTAGTTTGTGTAATCAAGAAAAACACATTACTGAATTCAATAAGGGAATGTGTAAGAGGTGTAGAAGTTTATATAATTCTAATTACAGAGCTACCAATGCCGAAAAACTTTCTATAAAAAGATCTTCTTGTCGGGAAGCCAAACGTGCATATGTTTCTTTAATAAAATCAAATCCTTGTATTGATTGTGGTCATGTATATCAGAAAGAAGCTATGACATTTGATCATCGTACTGATAAGATATATGATATATATAGATTAGTTAATCATCCAACTGCTAGTCTTGAAAAATTGAAAAATGAATTAGAAAAATGTGATTTGGTTTGTGTTGGATGTCATAGGAATAGATCACATGATAGACTATCTGAATATGTAACGTCATGTAAGGAGCACAGACCAGTATATAAACCGGGGTGTAAAAAATGTATTCATTATGCTGGTTTAGCTAGATTTCGAGCTAGACGATTAGATTTAGTAAGACAGTATAAAAGTAAACCATGTATCGATTGTGGTAACATGTTCAATCCGTGGCAAATGGATCTGGATCACATTGATGAAAAACTTGATAATGTTTCTAATCTAATTGGTAGTCAGGCTAGTTTGTCCAGAATTATGGTGGAGTTGAATAAATGCGAAGTCGTATGCTGTTGGTGTCACGTAAGTCGCACAGTAGAACGTCGAAAGGCCGCATGATGACTATTGAGGAAAATGACACCTTTGGTGTTGGGCTGGATCTCGGCACGATGAACATAGTTTCTGCCCGTGAGACTAGCAAGGGTAATGTAAAGACTATTAGGATTAGGGACGCTTTTATCGATCTTCCGCTCGAGAACAAACGACTCTTAAGACTGTCTAAGAAGAGTTATGTAGAATTTGATGGCAGATTACTGATTATTGGTGATGAAGCGATGGAGACGGCTAATCTTTTTAATAGAGAAGCTCGTCGTCCTTTGTCTAAAGGCATGATATCTCCTGGGGAAATTGATGCTCAACAAGTAATAGCTCTAATATTACAACAAATTCTTGGTAAGCCGCAGATTGAGAATGAAAAATGCTGTTTCTCTGTTCCTGCCCCGGCTATTGATGTTCCTGATTCCACTAATGCATATCATACTGCTATCTTAAAGAAAATTATTACAGAGAACGGATATGATGCGTCTCCTCACAATGAAGGACAGGCTATCATATTCTCTGAATGCATACCAGATTTTTCTGGTATTGGGATATCATTCGGAAGCGGTATGACCAACATTTGTTTATCATATAATGCGATGAATGCGCTTGAATTCTCTTTGACCAGAGGCGGGGACTGGATAGATATTCATGCGGCCAAGGCTGTAAATACCACGGCCGCTAAAATGTGTGCTATCAAAGAAAGTGGAGCCGATATAAACAGTCCTAAATCTCGTGAAGTCGAAGCATTGGCAGTTTTTATTCAAGGTCTGATTGATTATTCAATCGAAAATATAATCAAGCATTTTGCTAAAGTTAAAGATACCATCCATGTTCCTCAATCCATACCAATAATCATAAGTGGCGGAACTTCATTGGCCGCTGGTTTCGTAGATAAATTTGAATCTAGATTTAATGTGTATAAAGATAAATTCCCGATTCAAATATCGGATATTAGGCCTGCTAAAGATCCGATAACAGCCGTAGCCACTGGCCTTCTTTTGTTGTCACAAATGCCTAATGACTAACCAGCTTTTAATCGGATGGTGTAAACATGAAACGGAAAGTTCTATTAACCGAAAACGATGTGCTAGAGCATTCGTACGGAATGAAGTTTGCTGAAATCCCAGCAGCGTCTCCCACACTACCTTCTCCACAACCTCCAGTAGTGCCTCCTCCTTTGGTAGTGCCGGTAATGCCGCCACCTCCACCGTTTCCACCGCCAGCGATTGACGTGCCGGTTATATCTATAGATGGAGAAACTGAGATTGAATCCGATGCTGTCGCTTTATTTATTGAACAATATACGAAATCTGAGCTGATTAAATTAGCCCAGGATTCGGGGCTTGATGTAACTGGAAACAAGGCTCAACTAGCTAGACGCTTAGTAGAAGCTGGGGCTATCCCTGGTAAATGAAAAATTCTCTTACATCGGCTACCAAGAAAAGAATAATATGGGAGCTCAAAAGAATACTTTATGAGCATCCACGCTATCGTTCTGATTCTGAAAATGTGAAGAATAAATTCTCTTTTGAGGAAAGACCTCAAAGGGGGGTTATCATAAACGGAACTTCAGCTGATAGAGTTAGGTTATCTGCAAATAACTATATAGGTAGATTAAAGTCATTCGTAGTACACTTGCCAGCTAAAAATCATCTCGGTACTTCATTAGAATGGATTAAGGAGAACCAGTTATATCTAGAGAAGGTATCTTCGACTCGAAATATATTTCCTAGTCCACCCGGCGTTTATTTACTCAAAGTCACATCTCTTCCTGATGAACCACACAATATCCCTGGAACATTCATACTCGAGCCAAATCTAACAGTTACAGACGAACCAGTAATCCAATTCGTTACATCATCTGATCCAACCGGGCAGTTGTCTAGAGAGAATATCTATCCGGGTTCAATTAGATTGTGGATAGATGGAAAGCATCCGCTATCGAATGGTGTTGATTATACTGCTGATTATGGTACAGGAGGAATAACCTTCCTAAAGCCTACACCAATTGATTCCGTTATATATGCTGATTACAGATATAAGATCGAAGATCAGGGTCCATTTCAGTTTAAAGCTGAAACTACTAACCTAACTGCAATTCCTGGCGCTGTTCTCGCATTCGGGGATAGAATCCAGGAATGCGATGAAATCGAAATAGTAGTAACCGAAAGCAGGACCGAAGTTGCGGATATTTATGGTGGAAAATTCGAAGTCCACTTTGATTTGATAGTATTTTCTAGAGATGCTGAAGATCGTGAAAAACTCAGTGATTATGTAGTAAATAAAATATTGGAACGACAGAATTATTGGGGATTCGAAGGGCTCGAGTTGATTGATGTCGCGCCTGGTGGAGAAAGCGAAGAAATATATAATGAAACATTGGATGCATATTATTATGATGGAGCAATATCGCTTTCAATGAGAGTGGACTGGGAAATTTATATTCCATTACCCATTACTTCGACACAAGTCGATCCTATATCTAAGACTGAGGAACAGCAAAAGGGGTTCCTTGATGGTTCATATACTTGGGATCAATTACAAGTTATGAGTGACCCATCCCAAATTGCAGGAATGGCAATTGTGATTGGAAAGGACATTGGCTACGAGAGAGTGATTTAGCGGCTTACGAATATCGGTTGAATAGATCGTCTGGTAAAGTTCCTTATGGGACTTCACTGGACGATTTATTCGCATACACATATTGATTCACAACGTCGTTACATCGGGTTAACCAAATTAACGATGATGAAGCGTTGGAATCAGCATATAGCGAATGCAAAACACAAGCGGGGCAGAGGTTGTGCCCATTTTTGGAATGCTATTCGTAAATATGGGAAAGACGCATTCACTCATGGAATTCTAGAAATTTGCGATACGTTAGAAGCAGCCGATTTAGCTGAAGAGAAGTGGATCAATCATTTCAATACAAGAGATCCGCAGTTCGGGTTTAATTTGGCTAAGGGTGGTGAACACAAACCACATATAAATAAAAATCCCTGGAATAATCCGGAATATCGTGAAAAGGCACTGCCTCGATCCTTAGACAATTTTAAAGACTATTTATTTATGTCATCAGAACAAAAATCTGCTGAAATGAAAAAACTATGGCAAGATCCTGAATACCGGGAAAAGATGTCTGTTGTTATTGCTAAAGCACGTTTGGGAAAACCCCCAAGTCCGGAATCCATAGCTAAATCAACAGCTACCAAGAAGATAACTTTTGCTCGACCCGAAATCAAGGAGAAAATGCACAATGCGACTTTGAAGATGTGGCAGAATCCGGAATATCGTGAGAAAGTACGAATAAGTAATTCTATTGCAGCAAAGATATTGTGGCAGGATCCGAATTACCGAAGCAAATCTATTTCTTATACTGAAACACACAAATTATGTAAAAAACACGGATTGATCCCCATTGCAGATTGTTATCGCCATAAACATAAAGGTAGAAATGATTCTCTCGAGTGCAAAATTTGTACGAATGCGCGGAATATGTCGAAGTATTGGCATAGAAAAAACTTCAAAAATCATCAGTATAGTATATTAGGAGAAGTGGCCTTGCCGATCATTGAATATCAATGTAATGACTGTCGTATAGTGTTTGAAGAGTTGTTGCTCTCATCAGATGATATAAAGCAATATTCCGAAAAACATCCGTGTAAAAAATGTGGGAAGTTGGTACCTAGGATACCTTCTGCCACAAATTTCAAATTTAACAATATGGGTGAATCTGGTCCAATTCCTAGAAGGAGTACTGGTTCACACGATAATCCTTCATTAGATATTGCTGTTGGTCGTTCTGCCAATCGAAAATGGGAAGCATATGATGCGGATAGAGTAGAAAGGGCTAAAATACGCAGGCAGGCCGGAACTCATGCATTGTCAATAGATCCTAGTACGGGAAAACCCGTTCCAGCAGATAATAATACTATGCAAATTAGAGAGAAAGCTCTTACAACTTTTAAGCGGATCAAAGATAAAGCCGCACAAGAATAATAGTATACGATAAACTCTCTATGTCCATGCTTATTCGAAATCGAGCATGGAAGACCCATACAAATACATAGACTTGTTTTGTGCTCCTTTATACGTAGACCAGATACTCACACTCAATCTGCTCGAACGGTAGGAAACTAAAATGGGTATTGGACCATTCACTACATATGCTCCTCCTGGTGTTTACACTCGCTCTGTTATTGAGCCGGTTGTCGGCCAATTACTGAACGGTCTCAGGGTCCCACTGTTGATTGGGGTGGGTCAGGAAAGTTTGACTCAATCCGATTATGAGATGATTCGTGGGTCGAGCAGCGTAGCCGATACACCCATATTTGGTGAGGATCCAACTGGTCGTTGGGTCACTGGTGGCACAGCCTCCAATCCTACTATTGGACTCCAGGATGGGAATCGGTTCCAGTTAAGGGTTCGTAATTATCCTATCGTGGATGGAACTGGGATTGGCAAAACCACGTATGAAACGAATAGGGTATCTGTCACTGTCAATGGTGAACCAGTTGTCGTGGCGGCTGTCGACGGGGCAAATGGTCTGATCACTCTTCTTGTTCCTCCAAGTCCAACTGATGCGATATCGGTTAATTACTTTTTCCATCGTGGTGACACCCGTGTCACGGATAATGTTTCTAGTCAGATTACTGTTGGTCGGGCAATACTGATTTCTCCGAAGGCCGAAACCTATACAATCGTTACTGGAACTAGTGATACGCTCCAGGTTTACTTGGATGATTCGACTGCGCCGGTAGCGATCACATTAACTTCTGGCACACGTTCGGCTACTGATATTGCAAATGATGTGAATCTAGCGGCCATCGCCGGGCTTACAGCTGCAGTCGATACTGACAATCAGGGTCTGTATCACATCCAGCTTATGGCTTATGGAAATATTCTCATTGGATCTGGTAATGCCAATGGGGCATTTGGATTCAATCCTGGTGACTACACCAATCGCAATCGGGCATTCCGCGTATTTAATGGACCTATCGTTGATGGATCCGGTGGTGGAATTACTACCACCGATACATCAAAGGTCACCGTTCTAGTTAATGGGATTCAAGTAATCCCATCAGGGGTCGATGGTGCCAATAGCACTGTTACTTTAGCATCGGCTCCTGCTGAGACGGCAACGATAACAATCCAATATTATTTCAATACTTGGCAAGATACCTTCGACTATCTGCCCAATAGCAACATAATCACGATGGGGAATGTTGGTATAGCCCCAGGTCGGAGGGATTATCTCAATGGTCCCGATTTCACAGTCGTGAATGAAGGTGATCAATCCAAGATCTATTGGGGGTCGGCATTCCAGATCAGTTCTGGTCTGGTAACCGGAACCGTCTCATTCGATTCAGTACAAATTTACGGACTGTTAGTTGATGACCGTATTTTCGGTGTCGAAGCTACCCGTTATACTGACCCGATAACTAACACGGCTTCAGCTACCAAATTCACTCTCCCATTAACTCCGACTACCGGAAATGGTCGTGACACCCCACTTGGATTGTCACTTTATCAGACTGTCACCAACAGCCGTATTGATCTTCCGACCAATCGGCCGGATCTTGTGACGGTCTATGTCGGTACCAGTTTTCGAGATGCCTATTCACGGCCTGCTGTGGCAGTATTGGGAGTAGACTCGTCAACTAACACTATTACTCTCAAGAATGCGGTGACAGCTGATTCCAAGGTCTATGCTACTTTCTGGTATAGCCGATTGGTTGACGATACCTATACACTAAAGGTGATAACCCCCGGCCCAAGCGGGATCGGGAAATTCACCGTTACGTCGGAGTTGAACAACAATGCTCCGTTGTTCCAGACTAGATTCGGTACGAAATCGGCTCTTCCGCAGATCGTGCAGTGGCCATCCGGCGTAGAGACTGTTCCTGATGCCATCCATTATGGCGGCACACCCGTTTCCGAAACTGTAACAATCGAATTTAGTTCGGCGTTACTTCCGGCGACTCATGCCTGTTTCACGACTCCGGGAGCTGAGCCATACGATCTTTACACCGCTTCACGTTCGTTTGGTGGTGTGAAGGTTGATGGTGCTGCGGCATTCTCGGTGAACATGACCACTGGATTCCCGGCCAATCTTCTTGGACAGCCGGTTAGTCCAACAACGGCCTTCGCCACGACGGACTATCTAGTCCTTCAAATCGACGATGTCATTCTGGCCCCGATCGCCATGACGGGTATTGTCACCTTGACTTTAGTGGCGGCTGCAATCAATGCTGTAGTAGGGGCGGATGTCCAAGTCCATCCAGACGGTACTGCGGCATTCAACCCGATTGGTGGCTATGTACCGGCGACTGTTGTGACCTACGGAACTCAGGAAATCCTGAAGATCGTTGGTCGTAACACGGAGACCGCCACCAATGGTTATTCTTCGAATGTAAAGGTACTAACCCCCACTACGGTTGGACAGACTAATGCTGCGGCTAAGGTTGGTTTGCAGCCCAATCAAGTTGCCTATGGTCAGTATAGCGCACTGAATCATCCAGCGGCGTTGGTCGGTACTAAGGATGGTCCATTCGTCATCCAAGCTGGCGTAACCGATTTCTTCAGTATCAATATCGATGGAACAGACTACAGCCTGTATCTTCCGGCTGGCCCCGCCATCACATTGAACCAAGTCGCCGATTATGTCCAGGCTGCGTACGCCAATAATGGCCCGGCAGCTGATTCAGCGACATTATTAGCTGATGCGATAGCGTTGGCCAATGATCTCAGAACCAAGTATGGCACTATTGGTGCCGGTCACCACTCGAGCGTTGGTGGGGTATTCCACGGCGTACTTGATAACGTCAATGACGTTACAGCCGCAGCTGCAGCTGCTTTGCCTGCATTAATCACTTTAGTTAATGATATTAAAACAAAGTACAATAGACACATTTCAAATACTGGTGGTGCATGGCATAGCACCTTTGCCACTGGACCTGACACGGTAAATATCGTAACGGCAGCTGATGCTACTGATCTTCAATCAGCTATCGTTTTAGCGATTGAAATCCGTGATAAGTACACTGCGCACATTGCAGGTCTGGCATTCCATCTAATCGCGGATGCTGTCAATACATCAGTATTGACGATTTCGCAGCTCGTAGCCCATACTGGACTCGGTCTCAATATCAATAAATTGGTGTTGACATCGAGAACCAATACGGTGTCTTCGCTAGTCGGTATTAATAACACTAGCACGGCTCTCGACGTTCTTGGATTCACTTCTGGTGATTCAGTAGGACGTTGGCAGCCGACTGCTGATGCAGTTGCCGGTGCATTGAATAATGACACCAACTTCAAAGCAGCAGCAGCTGCTTGGCCAGCTCTCGTATCTGGTCTCGGCTCATTCGTCAAGATGTGCTCGTTAACTACTGGCACGACTTCGACGATAGCATTCACCGCTGTTGTTAACACTGCGTTTATTCCAGAGACTGGTCTTGGAATCGTGGTGGGCACCAGCGGAGATTCTGGTGAAGCTGCTACGGCTGGGTATACGGTCATATCGTCCAATCCGAATGGGTCATCTGGCACCGGGGTTCCTGGACAGACCTATACAGATGCAGTAACTGGTCTACGATTCACGATCCTTCCTGCTTCGGCCGGGACCTATTCGACCGCCGGGAAATTTACGTTAATTGTGGGTTCAATTTGGACGGCTGACGCTGCGATCCCATCCAAGAGCATCCCAGGTCTGGAATTGACGGTATTCAATACATTGAATATCAACGTCGATTCGACTGCTTTAGTACAGACCTTTAACAAGGGTGGATCTGAACCAGCAATTGGCGACGTTTATTATATCAGCTACCAGTACCAAAAGACGGATCTCGACACTGGACTGTTCCAGGATCTCAAGAAGATTCAGCAGAATTTCGGTCCTCCAACTCCTGAATTCCCGCTCGCGCTCGCAGCCCGTTTGGCTTTGCTGAATGGTGCAGTGCTTCTTGGAATGAAACAAGTTCTGAAGGCCCCCGGTTCCGGTCAGGCTGCAGTAGGGTCGTTCACTGCGGCTATCGATGAACAGAGGAGACCGATTGAGGGTAGTGTCAAGCCCGACATTATTGTTCCACTGGGAACGGATCCAAACATATTCGCTTACCTGAACCAGCATTGCGTTTTCATGAGCGCACCACGGCAGCAAGGTGAGCGGATCGGAATCGTTGGAACAGCGGCCGGAACAACTCCGACTGGTGCGCGAACCGTCGCAACTGCACTCCAGTCTGAGATGATGATCGTCACGTATCCTGATAGATACGTCATGAGCGTCCAGGACGATCTTGGCAACGTCTTTGACCAGTTGGTTGACGCCTCCTACATGGCGGCAGCTCTTTCTGGTATATTGACAAATCCGGCTTCGGACGTGGCGGTTCCACTGACTCGTCGCCAAGTCTTGGGGTTCAAGAAACTTGGACGCGTTCTTGACCCGACTGAAGCAAATCAGACTGCTGTTAGTGGTGTCACTGTTATCGAGCAAGTCGATACTGTGATGCGAGTACGGCATGGTCTTACGACTAATATGAGTTCGGTCATCACCCGGACTCCGTCAGTCATTTTGACCATTCAACTCGTTCAACAGACGGTCCGTAAAGTCCTCGATCCGATGATCGGGCAGAAGTTCACGCCACAACTTCTGAAGTCTTCAGAAACCGCCTTGTTGGGCATGTTCCAAAATCTGATTCAACAGCAGATTGTTGCCAAGGTCGCCGGCATCAAGGCATCGGTTGATGAAGATGATCCGACGATCATGAGAACTGAGTGCATCTATGTCCCGGTGTTTCCCCTAGAGTACGTGGTTCATACAAGTCAGATAAGGATCCGTATATAACTGAACATTTGTTCAGTATTAGCGATGTCTGATACCTAATTTTCTAGATCCCAGATTGTGACCAACCCACTGTTCGAAGAATCCCAGTTCTCGAATTCTTCGAACAGTGGGTACTAACTTCATCCATGCTTGTGTTGGCATATCACTTTTAAGTGAATTGCATCTAATACAACATGAAACAATATTATTATTGGTGTGGCCCTTATTATTGTCGACTCTATCGATTCCGATCGGAATGCACGTTTCTCCACAGTAATGACATGGTTTATTTATTAATTCACAAATTTGTTCTCTGGTAATTTCTGTTTTTAAATTATTCCTCTTGTCTTCCCTTCTCGAATTATCCAATATCATTCTGTCCCTATGATTTTGATGATATTTCCTTGAGGTTTTATCAGTGCATTTTTTGCATTCTGTTCTATACATTCTTTTCGGCCCACTGGCCAACTTCATAATTTGTGAATAAAATTCATTTAATAATTTTTCTTCTTTACAAATTCTACAAATTCTCATGTTAATTTCAACCCTCTTGGACACCAACTACCGAACAATCCTTGTTCTCTTATTTTCTTGATTTCAGGATGCAACATATTCCATGCTCGGGTTGGCATATCCCTTTTTATATAATTACATCTAATACAGCATGGAACAATGTTATGTTTTGAGTATGGTTTATCATTATCAATTCGATCCAGTCCAATCTTCACTTCATTATCATCACAATATGCACAGGGCTGGTTAATTATGTTTTCTACGAATTCCGGACTGAAATCACATTTTATTCCAAATAACTTATTGAATTTAACACAATTTTGATATGTTTGTTTAAATCGATGGTTTTTATTATATACAATTCTGGCATTTGACATGCACCGTGTACATATCTTTCTTACATAGTCATATTTCTTTTTTACTTTAAAATGACCAAATTCTTCTATACTTTTTGTTTTTCCACATTTGATACATTTTTTGGTGTTCATAATTTACTTTACCACTTGAATACATCATTTGTAATATAAAATGAAGTATTAAACCATTTGTTTGATCATATTATTATGAATTTTCTACAGATTGCTGCCCGGGTAGCTGTTCGCAGCGATACGTTGCTCATGATAGACAAAGCTTTCAACGATAAAGGAATATATCCACCATTTATGCGTCAAGTTCCGGGTACCAATAATTACAAAGGAGAAATAGAAAAGGGATATGAATTAGAAGTTACCGATGTTGATGTTGATCCATCAATGAAACCGAAGATGAATGGTATTCAATATAAAGATCTAAATGAAGCCATAGATGAATTCGCAATATTGAAGAAAATGGGTGGAAAATTACAGTTTGTTCCTAATACAGGAACCGTCGATAATATTAGATATAATATAGACAAGTATGAATATAATGATGTAAAACAAGAGGAATCACTTAGCATTGAGATGCATTTCTCTAATCCTGAATTGACCGAAGTACACATGGATGTCACCACCAATTTGAACGGTGCAGTGTTCAAAACCCTGGTGTTGACCAATAAGAATAAAAACGATAAATTCGAAAGTCTGGCCAATGATCAGAGATGGGACGAAATAGCTTCTAGCATGGGTGTTAAAGATTTTGATCCTATTACAAAAATATTCGAACCAGCAAGCAAAGCTGTCGAAAATGCTGCTTGGGTTAAATTAGGCCCGTTCATGAATAAAAACAAAATAAATGAAGGGGCATTTTTTGATTGGGTAAGAGCCAATAGCCACTCAGTTGTGGATGGAGTATTGAAGCTGAAAGTATCGTAAATTCAAAGATTTTCTATGTATAATATGATATGATCACAGGTTTGTTAGCTGCTGTATCTATACTATTCGCTCCGTTAACAAAATCCGAATCATACAAACCAGTTACAATTTATCAACCATACATGGAACCTGTCATACCCTCGAAAATTGAGGAATCAGTTATATTATCTAAAATTCTTGGAAAGCACCAGGTTAAGTGTACAGACTATAATGGATCCGTACCACATGTTTCCAGTATTGCTAATGGATCATTTACCGAAAAGGGTAGAAAGGAGCAACTCTACACAGTCCATTTTGTGGATTGTTCTTCAGCCCATTACAATAATTACGGCAAGACTCGAGTCTATATTGTTCGAAATGGAAAGATAGTTTTAGATGCTGATTCAGAAGGTGTTGTAATTAAGGTAATTGATGTGAACGATGATGGCCGTGATGAATGGGTAGTAAAAACTGGGTTTTGTAACCAGGGCAGATGCGTTGAATCCGCCCAAATTAACGGACTTTGTGGCACACAAATAACTGACTATTATAAATTTGACACAGTTTATGATTCAAATTGTGGCGGGATCGATAGTGTGAAGATGGTTAAATATCAAGTTGTTATTTTTTATTTTGACCCCCAATGGCCCGCCCCAGCAGTTGTTCCGCTACCAAAAACTAAGAAATGTGATCCTAGAGATTGAATTTAGGCAATTTGCACGGTATTATAAAAATTTCATCTGAATATTTAGTAATGCATGATTTTAAGGACTTCAATTTCATTCGAAGTTAGTTCTTCATAAGTGTCGAATACTGTATATTCCGTCATATAACGGAAATGTTTTTCACAGGCGGCAGAAATTCTTGGCTCCAGCTCAGTATTATTTCTAAGCTTAAATCAACGGGTCGGATTGTTATAGCACATGTAACAGGCACATTCTATGCGCATCTAGTTCCACCATTTTAACAACAGATTATTCAGGTCATTTTTAGCTTCCTCTTGCTCATTTCTGGTGTTGAATGGATATACGGCATAGATTTGGGCCTGCTTAGATTTAATTTCAAGCTTAGGAGCCCCGTCTTGTAACCAAATTCTGACATCGACAGGATGATATTTAGACCCAACTTGAATCTCTCCATAGGCGCGGTATACTTGTTCTCTTACGGTTATCTCTTCTAAATTTCTAAATGGAATGCTCAATATCAGATTATGGATATCATCCGTCATCTTTAGTCTATAGAATTTCGACGCGATTTGGTGTGTCATAAAATTAAATACTTTCTTTGAAAATAAATTTACGATAATAAACTTCCTTTGGTATGAGTTAGACATGGGTATTATACATAGAACTGCGGCATATCTTAAAGGATTGTCCCCTGAACAATACGGTATACCAATTCAAATTTCTGGAGCGATTAACTACTTTATCGATTCATTCTTTTCCAAAGAGGAACAGTTAAGAAAACTTGGAGATATTCTACCTAAGAATCCATCAGCTGATATTCAGGAGAAATGGCTCGGATGTGAATATCATACAGCTATAAATATCAATAGATCATATCCATCTTTTGCCCGTAATCTGAATGCTTGGGCATTTTCCAAATTATTTACTCAATATGGTGGTCCAGAAGCCCAGTATGAAATACATCCATTTTTACAGACATACAAACATAGAGATTATCTTTTGGATGATTATAAGATCAAGATTGAATATGAGCAGGTATCAATAGATCTTGGGATGGAGGTCACACTTCCAATTCATGGAACATTTTTCATCAAGAGCAAGTCTGAGAATATCCCATTAGTAGTGTTCTTCGATTTTTGTTTTTATGAGAGAATTTGTACTATATCGATACGATCCAATCCAAAGTATCAAACAATAGCCGAAAAATTCATCCAGGATCTCGAGGCATCAATTCGACTTAACGACATTTATTACAAAAAATGTCTAATGTTTGATAAAGGAAGACTGGATTTTATTAAAATAACGTCTACAAATTGGAACGATGTCATATTGAAGGATAATATCAAAAATATTATCAGGGACAACTCAGTAGGCATTCTCAAAAATATTGAGGCTTTGGCTTCAATCGGAATGTGTCCAAATCGTAATGTCATATTAATATCCCCTCCTGGAATGGCCAAAACTACCATGTTTAGGGCCATATCAAATGAGTTATCGAATGAAGTAACCAGGGTCTGGTGTACTGGTAAATCCATAGGATGTCCGGAGGATGTCACCTCATTATTTGAAGCCGCCAGGACTCTGGCCCCCACCATAGTATTTATCGAGGATATGGATTTATTCGGGCAGGACAGGTCTGGACTTGGTGGGTTTAGCCAGGTTTTAAATGAATTTTTAACTCAATTGGACGGGACCCAACTTAACGCTGGGGTTGTCATATTAGCATCTACGAATAACGTGGCTTCAATGGATGAAGCCCTTATCAATAGACCCGGGAGATTCAATCTAAAGGTTGAGATTCCCTATCCTGATGTTGAGGACAGGGCCAAAATGATACAATCATTCTTTAAGGCCGTTAATGCATTTCCAGATTCGTCCATAACCAAGGATACTTGGAATAATATGATAGAAATTACAGAAGGATTTACAGGAGATTATATAAAAGAATTGGTTAAATGCACAGTTATTCATGCGGTAGCAAATGGTAGGGTCACTAAGAATAGAGCAACCTTTGATTCCGACGATTTAATGTCTGCTTCAGAACAGGTCATGCGTAACTACAACATCGGAAAAAAGGTCAAGAAACATCACGATGTTAATGTGGATGCTAATGTTAGATTAGTATCACAGTAATAGACCCTTCATGCCGGGCCATAGAAGAGGACAGTGGTACAAATGGACGCGCTCAAAAACTTGATTGCAACCTCCAAGCGGCTGGCTGAGACGGACCCCCATGATGAGGCCGTCAAACAGATAGTTACTGATTTACAGGAACAGGCAAAGCAGCTTGGGGAGCAGGCGCGAGAAGACACCAAAGGATCATGGGGCGAAAAGTCTATGAAAGACGATATTGAATTTATTGGCGATCAGATTAGTAAATTGAAGAGCGCCGCTAAGATCCCCTTAAAGAATTATCAGAGAATCATTAAAATTCTCGAGGGTGTCGAAACAATTCATAAGCTTGCCGCACGTCCTCAGAATGCTGCAGTACGTCCCCATATAGCTACCATAGTACAGAAGATGGCTGGGGTATTCGCAGAGGTTGACACTACAGCCGATTTAGATAAGCCGCTCGAGCAGATTGAAAAAGCTGTTGCTGCTATTTACAAGGATCAGAGCAAAAATAGCACGTACTATTTCGAGCGCAAAAACTTGAAGAATCATCCGAGACGATACGACTACGACAAGTAAACGCAAACTAACCAGACAATAGGGTTTAACCGTGGCAACACCGCGTCTTTACATTCGGCTCACACACACTGGGCTCCTCCAGGACGGTCGTGTAAACACCGGTCCGGTATTAGTACCGGATCTTGATGTTGGTTATGAATACCAATATCGGAAAGTGCCGGTGTACGTCCCGAGGTACCTACCATCACCTCCTGCTCCTCCATTGACTGCCGGATATATTGATGTCACCGCTTCCTCGAAATCTCTGATTTCATATGAGAACGGTGCCATCCGTAGACTCGTGGCTGCAGGGCTGATAACAGCCCTGATGTACCTAAAGCCAGAGGAATACGACGATGTGTCTCGGCCAAATGCAAATCTCTATCCCGTAGGCGCTGGAATCTGGAATACAGATGATAATGCCTACAATTATTCAGATGGGGTAGCTTGGCACAATGCCATGGGAGCCTTGACCTAATAGGTAGGGATAGGGAGAACTACAATGCCACCACTTTATGTGTACAACACCGTTGGTAGTGCCATAACAATGGCTGCCGGTCACCCTGCCCGAACAATTCCGAAGAGTTCCGCTCCGCCGGCTCGTGGTCCGGCTTTCGACATAACTAGCGAGCTAACTGTTTGTACTGGGGCGCAATTCACAAGTCTTGAAGCTCAGCGGTTAACAACTGGGCTCATCTATAAATGGACTGGAGATCCTGAATATAATACTGGTGCGCTAACAGTAATAGCGATGGGTGCCACAGGGCCACAGGGCGCCACTGGTGTTCAAGGCGCCACTGGTGTTCAAGGCGCCACTGGTGTTCAAGGCGTCACTGGACCCACTGGTCCTGAGGGAGCTGCGGGCGTCACCGGAGCTACTGGACCCACTGGTCCTGAGGGAGCTGCGGGCGTCACCGGAGCTACTGGACCCACTGGTCCTGAGGGCGCTACTGGAGCAACTGGACCCACTGGTCCTGAGGGCGCTACTGGAGCTACTGGACCCACTGGTCCTGAGGGCGCTACTGGAGCAACTGGTCCTGCGGGCGCTACTGGACCCACTGGTCCTGGACCATAAACAGATACTGATGAATCAATATTTCCCCTGGCTACTTCATCTGTGGCCAGGGGAAAAAGGTATTTAATATGAGAAACGCTGGTGCTTATGCTGCGGATCCAAGTTTATCTAAAGGCACCGGATTTTATTTACAACCGGACGGGAATTGGGGAATAAAAGAAATCCCGGAGAAGGTGGTTAGGGAATCTGAGTTTTCAGGATATTTGACTATTCAAGGTTACAAATCTGCGGTTTTTGAAATGCCTGATGGATCACAGTGGGCCCAAAAGGCTACTGAATCGGAAGAAGAAGTTTCAGAGTCCAAGACTAAATTTGAAAAAGAAACTGGAACCGAAGAAAAGACGGCTTCCACTCTTCGTCGCATAGCAGCTAGAATCATTAAGTAGGCCCCGATCTTTTAGCTCGTTGCGTATTCCAGGTTCGAAGCCTGCCGCAATTCGCGCAAACCAAATCACGTTTATTAATTTCTAGTATTATACGTTTTCTCGACCTATTGAGAAAATTGCTTATTTTGAATGGTTCATTGCCATTTTTAGCAACAAAATCCATTTGACAGTAATGGAATGTACCGCCACAATCAGTACATGGTTGTTGTTTAAGACTTATAATGAATTCTCGTGTTTCGAACCGTCGTCGTAATATTTGTCTTTTACGAAGTTCGGCATAGTTATTCGTGACTTCAATTAAGTTCGTACCCATATTTATCCTTTACTCCTATTTTTACTTTCGACAAATTCATTTTCTCTGCATATTCTTTCTCCTTCATGTTATTACTTATTGCTCTGTTGTAAATGGTTTTTTTATTAATTTCGTCGCCTTTTTCATCTATATACGTATAGGAATTGGCCGTAGTTCCAATATATGTCCAATTGGATGCTTTATATATAGTCCCGATATGCCCCTGTTCTGGATCGACAAATGATACTAATAACACTATATGCGGAAAATCTGATTTTACTAACTTTATCACTTGTGCCATAACTTTAGACGCTAAATTTTTTACTTGAAATTTAGGCAGGATACAAAATCTATCTAACTCCAATACTTCTGAGTAATTCCACCCTAAAGACGTGGCAACTTCTTTTCTCACTGGGGTAGCGAATTTCACGATAGCTACTATTTCATTATCATATAATGCTTTATATACAACGTAGGCTGATCTACCAAATTTAGCATAATGATATTTATCGAGTATTGCATGAGATTCTTCTAAGTTATTTGTTCTGAATGATTCTATTTTTTGTATGAAGGTATCAACTTCTGACTCGTTTATGATTGGTTTTTCTTGGAGCGGACAATCTTTAATGTGTTTTGATTTTTCTGATGCACTTCTTGGTTTAAACCCGCATATACATGGTTCTGAATTTTTCCTCCATTGCCAAGTTCGTTTTCTATGACAATTAACACAAATTATGTCGCATTTATTCAATTCATCTTTGACTTCATGTATCGATCCGTTTTGTAGAATATTTATATTTCCAATTTTGTCTTCTCCTATATGATCAGTGTCAAATATCCAATAATGAAATTTATTACCACAATCTACGCATACTGCCATATCTTTTTCATTTCTAACAGTTTCTTTTGCTGCTCTGTTTTTTCTGTTTTTAGATAGGGTAGTATTATATTCTCTCATGCACATTCTACAATATGTGAAACGTTTACCTATCTTTAATAAAGTAAAGTCATTAATATGTTTAGTTTTGTTACATTTTATACATAACTTGGTTGCATCTCCTATATTAATCTCGGTATCAGTTAATGCAGAGGCATAATATCTGTTTTTTAGAATAGGTATCTTAGAAATTTCGTTTTGAGTCGTATCTCTATGACAATTAGCACATAATAATTGACATTTTCCTATTTCTTTCAGTATTCTATCATGACTTTTCCCATATAGCTGAGAAATTGTCCATTCTTTATCGAATAAATGATGGAAATCCAAAACATGCGGAGGAAATGGTTTTTCACATTGACAACAAGATTTTCCTTCTTTTAATGATCTGATGAATGCTGCAGATCTTTTTCCTCTACGTTGTCTGATTTCTATGAAGGCTGGTTTATTCTCATTTCTCCATCTATATGTTTTCGTACGGTGACATTTTTTACATCTGAATCTGAATGAATAATTAGAAACGAATTCATTTAGAGGTTTTTTGTCGTGACATAATTTGCATTCTTGTATTAAGTTTTGATTATTACCATAAAAGATTCTATACTCTTCAGTTTTGTTTGCTTCCATTATTTTTCTTTGTTCTTTATCCTCCTTGGTTCTAATTGGCATAAGATAAATTACACTCAAATAATCAGTTTATTATATTATTGATTTACATATAAATTAATTTTTGAATGTTTGTGTCTTATGAAAATATGGCAGCTCCAGCAAACAATTACATCTACCAGCGTGGTTCTTCACCAAATACGCGCGTAGCGATTTCGCAGAAGAACCGGGTTATTTCCAAGCCCTACCCGGGTGCTGATCCAGTAGTTGAGAGACAGATAGGTGTTCTTTCGACTTTTGACTGGAATGAAGCTCGTACAATCGATCCGGTGCGTGGTGTTGGTTTCGGGGATAAGATTCAGGAACTCGTGCCCAGTGTCACTGAGCCGATGACGCTGACCCTGAACCGCACTTTGCTCTACACCGCTGGTATTGCTCAGGAAGTTGGTTATCGTGGTGGTGTTGATGGTCTGGTAAGAAGTCTTCGTCAACACAAATGGCCATTTGATATCAAATCAGAATTAGTGTTTTCGGAACTCGTGACGAATGCTAATGATACTAAGATTTATGGAGCTCCAGTAACGGCTAGTGACGGTTCTGGGAATCTCGCACTCATCACATTTTATCAAGCTTGCTGGCTCAACAGCATCAGCGCGAGTTTCCCGTCAGATTCAGCAATTGTAGCAGAAGATGCTTCGGCAACTGTGACCGATGTAACGGATGGGGCTACGGTGTATGGTGAGTCACCAGATAATTATGGTGATTTACTTGATGCTGGTAATAATCCGATTCTTCTTCCAGGAATGGGATCTACCCTGTTCCAAGGCGTGTTTGGCTGATTTTAATATTGTGTCCATCACTACGTTGTGATATTATGTAGTGATGGACACAATTGCAACTACATTTTTATCTGCCAATCACTTTCAGAATATAAAATATGGTAAACTTCGGATGATGAGTCCATCGGACTCATCACGGGGTTCACATCGCAAAGTCGAATGGATCTGTGATTGTGGCAGAAGTGTTATAGCTTCCGTTTGTGATGTTGTATCTGGCGGCACTGTTTCTTGCGGCAAATGCGGACTTTTAACCGCTGATTATTGGGAAAATATTAAATACGGAAGTTTAAGACTAAAATTTCCACAAGATTTATTGCCTAAATCCAAGAAAAAACACACTTGGATTTGTGATTGTGGACGTGAAGTCGATATCCAAGTTACTTCTGTTACTTCGGGCCACACTAAAACATGCGGAAAGTGCTCAATATTATCTGCCGAACATTTTCGGGTTACTAAATATGGCAAACTTAAAATGGCCAACCCATGTGAATCTCATCCATCTTCTCATACGGAAGTGTTATGGAAATGTGATTGCGGACAGACAACGGTTAGACCGATTTGGCTAGTAACATCAGGACACACTTCTTCTTGTGGATTATGTAATGTTAAATCCCTAGAATACTGGACCAATACTGAATTTGGCCAACTTAGAATGTCTGACCCGCAAAGCATCTCACCCGGGTCAAATAAGAAAGTTAAATGGAAGTGTAAATGTGGCGGGATTTTAGAGTCCATTATATGTGATGTTACCGCTGGTAAAACAACCAGATGTGGTTTATGTCAGTCAAGAGCTGTTAAATGGTATAAAGAAAATGAACAATTACTAAGAAGCCTTAAGACCCCGATTTCAGTTAATGATATTCCGTCTGGATGGATTCAGCCACTCGAAGATGTAAAAAAATATTGTGAGCCATTCCCAGCTTTATGTGGCGCTTGTGGTGAAAGATATGATCCAATATGGGGTAACATAGTCAAAGGTTCGTCGCTTACCTGCGGGTGCGCTTCTAATCATATCAGTATGGCTCAGCAGGACTTAGCATCATGGTTTGAAAGCCTCGGTTTAGAAGTTATAATGGAACACCCTATCGATAAGTATAAATATGATATTTATATTCCTAGTAAAAATTTTCTACTTGAGTATAACGGACTCCGTTGGCATAGTGGACTCGGGGCAAAACGACGGGATTTACAAAAATATAATAACGCCATTAATGCTGGTTTTGATTTCATTTCCTTGTTTGAAGATGAATGGACGTTTAAACGAACAAAAGTTGAACAATTATTGAAAAATCGATTATCACTTTCCGGAGCACAATCTATCCGCCCTTCAGAATGCAAAATACGGACTGTTTTACATTCTGAAGTTAAACCATTATATGATGAATTTCATTACATAGGGAGTTGTAATGCTAAACTCCATTATGGAGTATTCCTAGATAATAAAATAATAGCCGCAATCTCCTTTGGGTATCCAACTCGTCAATCTATTCATCCCTGGGAATTGCTCAGAATGGTTTCTAATTCGGAGTATAAAATTCATGGTGTATGGTCGAAAATATTCGGTCTTTTCATACAACAAAATGACCCAACGTCAATTGTGTCATTTTCTGATAATCGTTTGTTTAGTGGTAGGATATATAATAAACTTGGATTTAAGTTGGATGGGGAAGTACTTCCAGATTATTATTGGGTAAAGGCAAACAAAAGATACCACAAATCGGGCCTTCGGAAAAAAGGAAACGAGAAAAAATCATTAACTACGGAAGAAGAATTACGGACACAACAGGGTTTCAGTAAAATATGGGATCTTGGTAAGAAACGATGGGTATGGCGTCCATAACTTCGGAATGAACAACTTCGGTACTGTATCCATATATGGATAACGATTTTCTAGCACAATTAGACGAACAAATATCTAACGTTGGTAGGGATGAGTGTTGGAAAAGAGAAGTCGGTGGGAGAATCGTATGGTTATCCCCTATTTCATACACAGCCCAGCTTAAAGTCACTGAGACAATAACTACTGAGGGGGTCTCAGGAGCCTTCCTTATAGCGGAAAGTAAAAGGGTCAGTCTTTCTCATGCGATAGTTGGAATAGATGAAATAGATTTGAGACCTTATCGGGATAAAGGAGAAATATTTACTGTTCCGGATCCCAGAAAACCAGGAGAAATGATAAGGGTAGATTTATCTAAATATGTATATTATAAGATGGCAAATTGGAGTACTGATTGGATGGATACTACATTCGATATTTTTGCTGACTTGATGGAGTCATTCAATAAAGGAAATAAGGCAAAAATTAAATTTGAAAATGCTCAGGATCCCCATGAGGAGCTAGTTGAACTAGAAATGAAGGCGGCCGACCTTCGAAAGCAACTACATTTACGCCCGCTTATGGAATCTGGAGACAAGACCGAAGAGCCCGCTTCTTCGGGCTCGGAAGCCTCTCTTGAGCCAAAAGCTACCTCTGTAGCTTTCGACCCATTTAAAACCCTTTCTGAGCCCGAGGAAAGCCAGGAAGGCTATATCCAGAACCAGGTTCCACCGACTATCCCAGAGCCGGTGACCTCCCTACCAGTTCCAGATATGAGCAAAATGAGTCCTATTGAGCAGGCCATAGCCCAGAGAAAAACATCTCAAACTAATATACTGGAACACAATGCACCTCAAAGTACCCCCGAGAAACCATTGGTTGGATTGCCATCTGTTAATAATGAAGTATTAGATCAGAGAGTATCCGGACAGCCTCCTGTATCCCCTCCTCAAATAAATAAGAATCCTGCCAATCAAAGTAAGAATCCCAGATTCAGTAAACCTAATCGATAAACTGTCATTAGAATAATCTGTGGATGACGGATAATACGGCTCCAGTTAAGAAGCGACGTATTGAAATCAGTGTACCTGATTACTATAAAAAGATAGATGAAAATGTTTGGGAGGAATTAGAGAAATATCTGTTTACTGGATTTTTGACTAGTTCAGCTTATATATTAGACAGAACGTTTATATTCAAGACATTGAACCATCATGAAGTTCGAAATTTAGATTATTTCAAATTATTACGCAAATCATCCACAGAAGTGAGAGCCTCTTTTAGGGCATCATTCATTGCTCATAGTATATTATATATTGATGGGGAAAATACATTATATGATAGAATGAGACATATTCGTAGATTGATATCGACAATATCTAAAATCCCAGCCGGAGTCCAAGAAGAAATGACTGGGAATCTTGGTTCATTAAATGCTCGAGCTAATAGATTATATCCATTGACTGAAGTATATGCTCATGAGAATAGATCAAGATTCAAATGGTTACATATGCAAAGTTCCCCAATTAATTCACCATTAAACACAGGAATTCAAGGTACAGATGAACTGGGTGCGAACTATTGTCAACAGATGTGGGTTGCATTAAATAGATTATTGGACAACCGAGAGCAATTGGAGGCGGATTGGTCCAATACCAAATTTATGGGCGGGTGTTTTGCTGGTAAAGGTATTAGAGCTGTTGAAGAAAAAGACAAAGGACGAAAAGAAAAAGAGAAGTTGGATTTATATGATCTTAAAACTAAGGTTCTGTTTAGGTATTTGAATCGCGATGCTGGTCCTGAAGACGTTGCGCCGAAACAAGTCACGCTTCCGGATGGCCGGATGGCCACGGTTGAGAAATTGTTCAGGGCTGAGTCAGTGGAAGAGCTTGCGAATCAGTTATCAGCCGCGTTATCAGATGAAAAAGACTATCACGATAAGGTTATTGAGATTAAACAAAAAGAACTACGTAGACGGGCTAGATCTATTGATAAATACAGGAAGCAGCTGTATGCGAGACCCCCAATTTTAGATGAGGCAGCGGAATCTAAATCACTCCCATTAGCTGGTGGATCTAGAATTTTGGGTGGTGGGCGCGTTGAAGCAGAGGCATATAGAGATAGATGGCAACAGATAGACTTGGAACGAGTTAAACAATTCGAAAAGGTCAATCTGGATTTGCCAAATCCGATGGATTATACGCAGACTGCTAATAAGAAATAATATCTAGACTTCCCATTATGGGGATCAGTATATGGCACGCGAAAACGTCGTGAAGTTGCTTATTACTCCTGAGATGGATCCAAAAGCCGTCCAGGATGCAATAAATCAATTCAGTGAATTCCAAAAGAAATTACAAAAATCGAGAATTGAATGGAATAAAATATCTAAACAAACCAAAATATCCGTTGAATCTCTTGCTGACATAGCGAAAGCAACAAAAGAATACAGCAAAGCATTATCTAGTGGAGTACAAGCATCAGGCAAAGAATTAGGAAAATTAAGTGATAAATTAAATGACGCATTAGACGAAGCTGAAGCATTAAAAAAAGGATTGAAATCAGCACAAGGGGGATCTAAGGAGGAAGAGGAATTAGGCAAGAGTTTCAAAGGAGTTCAAGAGAAAATCAAAGGGCTGAATAATGAGATCGAGAATGCACAAAAGAAATATAAGGCTCACGGACTTAAAGTAAATAAAGTATCTGAATCATATGAAAAACTAGGGAACGCCGCCAAGTTTGGAGTGATGGATGCTATTAAGGGAATCGGTGCATCCTTTGGTAAAGGCGGCGGTCCAGCGGCCATTGGAAAAGGACTAACGGACGCATTGGGTAAAGGAGCTGCTGGTGCAGCTACTCGTGCAGGTGGACTGGGAGCTGAAGGGGCCGGGCCCGGGGCTGCTGGTGCTATGGCCCAAGCTATGGGGACAATAGCCAAATTCCTACCAATATTAACAGCGGCTGTTGGAATTTTTGCAGCATTTTGGCAAGTTCTTAGCGCAGCTAGCGAACACATGACCAAATTGAATAAGGCAATAGTTGCAGGGTCGGCTACTGCTAATGACTTTACTTCAGATGCTAAATCATACCGCGGTGCCATAGACAATTTACGTCAATCTTCTATCAATGCAGCTGGTGACTTATTGCAGTATGGGGCTACTTCCGAAACTGTTGCTAAAGTCATTAATAAATTCGCAATGGAGTCTACCGGATCGTTGATTAAGACCCAAAGCACTTTGATCGATATGGGAGGAACTTTAGATGAAGGCGTGAAGAAATTTACCATTAGTGCTATCGCATACGGGAAAGCACTCGGAATGGAGGCCGAGGAAGCTGCCGGAATGATGGGCAAGATGGTCAGTGAGATAGGAATAACGGCAGAAAATGTCCAATTGTCGATGGAGAACATTGTAAAGGCTGCCGCTACTGCTAATATGCCGATGACAAAATTTATGGGTATATTCAGATCAGTATTACCCGATGTTGAACTTTATCAGAATAGATTAGAAGAATTAACTGGCACCATTAAATTGCTCTCGAGAACCATGAGTCCTCGAGATGTTCAGAAATTCATGGATGCTTTCGCTAAAGGATTTAAAACTGTCGATTTTAAACAAAGACTAAAGACTGTATTGGTTGCTGGAACCGAATTTGTTAGTGGGGCATTACAGAAGGATTTCAATATTAAAGCCAAAACCATGGCTAAAAATTTTAAAAAATACGGAGTTAGTGAAGATGATATGATTGCCGCCATGAAGGGCGGGGAAGGGGCGATGGCCAAACTTATTGCCAAAGCTAGAGGTGGCGCTGCTGCGGAGGGAGAACAATTAAATCCAGCTGATATAGCCGATGCTATGAAATTAGCTGGGTATGAGGCTGCCAGGGCCAAGGGCGATGCATTATCGATGGCCACGGCTCTTAAAGGAGCTGGGGTATATGGAACATATCAAATTTTATCGAAGATGGGAGGAACTCTTACTAATGGATTTGATGGTATAAGCGAACAGGTCATGACATCATTAGGCATTTCCCAAGAACAACAGGAAATGCTACGTACTACATCTCAAACGCTTCAGGCGCAACGTGCCGAATTGAAGATGTATGGGCGGACTTCCAGCAAATCAATGAATAAAGCATTGGAGGAGACTGTAAAACAAGGTAAAGAAGACATGAGTGATGCTCAGGTACAGGAAGCGATGAGAAATGCCACTGATGAACAATTATTTCAAGCAGCTGAATTATCAAATAAACAAGATGCGGCTATGGATGTTCAAGAGATAACTTCAAATTTGGCCGCAGAACAAGTTGATGCAACCTTATCGATATCTGACAAAATATCGAATATCATAGCATTTTTACTTGAGAAGTTATACAGTGTTTTACAACCAATATTAGGTTTATTGGATGATCTCTGGAGTTGGATAACTGGTGATAAAGATCAACAAAAAATGTTCGCTAGAATGACAGATTCTACAAATGAAGTTGCTGAAGCATTCAAAGATCTTGCTCCGGAAAGGGGCGAACAAATGAAATTGTTTAATCAATCATTACAAGAAGCCGTTAAATCTGGGAAGACAGGAACTGATTTAGCGGCAGCAGTCGAAAAATATTTACCTTCATTAGAAGATGTATCAACTTTGAGTAATCAAGAAATGGCTGATATATTCACAGCTGGGGGCTTACCAACCGATGCTCTTGGGGAAGCCGTTAACAATCTCAAGAAGGCCATTGCAGCTGGTGATCAGAAGAAGGTTATGGAACTTTTGAGCAGCATGCCTGAATCATTATCGGCAATGGAAGCGAAACTTGTTACACATGGGCGCGGTGTATCAGAAGAGGCTGTAAAACGAGCCGGATATGCTAAAGCTGGTGTCAGACCAGGAGCAGAACCAGTAGAAGTACGTAAACAGAAGAAAAAAGAAGAGCAGCTTGCGGAAGCCGCAGCAACAAAAGTTGCTGATATAGATACTCGAGTGATTAGACAGGATGCTGCGAAAGCTAAAACTGAAGAGGATAGAAATAAGCTTTTGGATAAAGCTGCAAAAATTGAAGTTAAACAGGCAGAAATAGCGAAGAAGAGGGCGGAAGAAGAAGCTAAAAAAGGGGGAGCGAAGGGCGCAGTTCTAGCTGGTGCTACCGCAGGACCAGCCCCTGATATAGAAAAAGAGGGAGCTCAAAAATTATTGGGAAAAACATTCCCAATGCTTGGAATGTTTGGGGGTGGTGGAGGAGCATCACCAGCGGCTGATATAGAAAAAGAGGGAGCTCAAAAATTATTGGGAAAAACATTCCCAATGCTTGGAATGTTTGGGGGTGGTGGAGGAGCATCGCCTGCAGCTGGAGCACCGCCTGCAGCTGAAATAGCCGCAGCTTCAACAGATGAACAAATAATGGAGGCTGCTGTAGAACAAGTAGAAAGTTCAGGTGAAACCGCCAAGAATACGCGTGAATCCGCTGATTCAATGGTAGATGTCTCTGGATCTCTCAGAGACGGCATAGTATTCAAAAGCACCTTTTTCACCAAATACTTCAAGAAATACAGAGATGTGACGCTTGATGTTTTGCGAATCGCATTACTCGAACATGTAATACTAATGGCTGCAATAGAGAATTCCGAGGTCAGGGATGCTCTTACTGAAAATGGGAAAGCTTTATCTGAAGCGGGAGTTGGTATAGATAAGATAGTGCAACTTCCTTGGCATGGGGGGGATTGGGGAGGACCGGAGGGCAGAATACAAAAGGATGTTTTGGGCGGAAAAGCAACTGGTGGCATAATCCCAGCTACTGGATCATATATGATGCATCGTGGTGAAAGGGTAATGCCAACAACTGGTGGAGGAATTGGTGGGGGCGGAGGTGGAGGAGGAAACGTTTATAATATAACTATAAATGGAACTGATCTAAGCCCACAACAACTAGAACACGCAGTATACGGCGCGATGGATAGGCATGCTAGGAAATCCTAAATAGGATCCTTATAGGATCACATAATATGACTGTTTGTACTAAATGTGGTTTATCCGAACCTGATGTTGTTTTTAAACGTCTAAAATTTAGAGATAGACGATGTGATAATTGTTTTAAGGCGTATGATCATCAATATTACGAGTCAATTAAATTACCGAAACGTCGGAAGTCACCAGAAGCAAGTCGAGCTGCAGCTAATAAATATTCGTTAAATCATAAAGACAGACGACATGAACGTTGGATTAAAACGAAGAATACCAATAGAACTCGTGAAGTACAAAGAAGATCACATTTAAAACAAAAATCTGAAAGAATAAATTTAATACGCAAATTAAAATCTGTCCCGTGTGTTGATTGTGGAAAAATATTTCCAGTTTGTGCAATCGATTTCCATCATCGTGGTCATAAAATTAAGACATGTGACATACATCGTATGGTTTATCACTCATCACTATTGAAGTTATTAAATGAAATTCAGAAATGCGATGTTATATGTGCCAATTGTCATAGACTTCGTACAAATAAACCGAGTAAAAATAACAATGAAACCAAGATCAGAAACCGTTTATTTCTAGATAAATTGAAACGAAGTAATCCATGTATAGATTGCCTTGAATTTTTTGAACCATGCCAGATGGACTTTGATCATGTCATGGTACCTAAAGTTCGTAGTGTTGGTTCGATGGTACATCAATCGAGAGAAAAATTGATGGCAGAGATCGCGAAATGTGAGTTAGTATGTGCAAACTGCCATCGCATTAGGACCACATGTCGTGCTAAATCAATTCAAGATAATAAATCAATCTTGAAGTATGAGTAATTAGATGCCATTACCATATACCCCAAATCCGTTTGTTGGTGATACACTCCAAGCTGGGCGCGGTAGTCGGCGTGGCCGCCCTATGCTGTTTCAAATAACCGATCCAATCGGCCGTCCGATCTTTGGTTATGTGTTGGCTTTACATACGAATCCGGAGAGTTTTGGCGAGAAATTCACCAAAAGTAAGAATGTTGTTATGACATATGGTGGATTTGTTGAATTCATATGGCCTGATGAACTCGATACAATATCAGCATCCCATACAACTGGTGGATTTTTAGGACCATTTTCGGGTTTGACTGCTGGATCTGAGGGCATAGCTAATCCGAATGACAAAGATGGGTTATATGTCCGAGCTGGAGAGCATGGTCGTCATGGCACGATGGCTTGGGAACGCCAGGAAGATTTGTTGGATACCTTCCGCTGTAATGGCCTAATTTTTAATGGCGAGGGGCAACCGGCTCTGCGCGGCCGTGTTATGTGTATGTATGACCGGGGCGTTTATCTCGGCCACTTTACGACATTTGAAGTAGCGGAAAATGATGACAAACCCTGGTTATTTAGTTTGAGTTGGGAGTTCAAAATAGAAGAATCGATATACAACTTCCCACTTTCAATCAATCAGCCCAATTTTGCAAAGCCATTGAATCCTGATCTTCAAGCTATACAAGAAATGGAGGCGTCAAAGGCAATTCAACCAACAGCTCAGGTACCGACTCCGCCGCCTGTTACCCCAGAGAACAAAGTAGTGGACATGCCACCTGGTTATGTGTCATTGGAACACGGTCCTGGTTATGTCGAACCTGGCATTATTTAGTCATGAGTGATTTTTCTATTTTTGAAAAGATCCTCAATCCATACCCGAGTATTCTTGGGTATTTGGATCAACTTAATAGACAGTTAAATCTTAGTACCGGTAGTTTCACTCCTGAACAATATGGGACGTTAACGGCTGCTAAACGAAATTGCAAACCATTTATCATCGGAATAATTCCGCCCGATAATGTTGTGAATTTTCTTCCAGTAGAAACTAAACAACCAGGGAGTACTTCTGATTTAGGATCCGCTAAAAGTAGTGTCTCAAGTACTGCTCAAACACAAGCAGCTGGAGGATTATTTACTAATGAACAATTAGTACAAAAGTCGAAAAACGGAACTCTTGGTCCAGCCAATGATCCAGTAACTCCTTTATATCCCAAAACTCAAGCCGAAGCTGGCACAATCAATCAATCTAGTCTAGAAACTTTAGCTAATACTGGATTTTACAGTACTCTAAATACAGTAGCACAGAGACAAAATACCACTCCTGAAGACATATTGGTTGTTTTTTGGGGCGAGAGTCATTTAGGATCAACTGCTAAAAACAAAGGAGGTGCTGTTGGTATATTTCAAATACAACCAAGTGAAGCTAATAAATTATCTAAGCCAGCAAAAATAGCACCATATATTACAAATATGTCAGCTACTCAGCAATTGACATATTATGATCAATATATTGGTAATTGTAAGGCAGGGTATGCCGGTGATAAGCCATTAAATGCCTTGCAATTATATTTGATGAATGCTGGCAAAGCCGGCCTTATTAATCAAACCAATAATCCACTTGCTCAAGTTGTGGATGATCAAGATTATAATGGCAATAAAGCATTAGATTTAGATGGTGATGGAAAAATAACCATGAAAGATATGAAACAGCGTGTTGAGAATATTAAAAATGATCCTGGATATAAAACTGCGGTAGAAGCATTAAAACAACAAACGGATAACACTCCTACCACGCAGCCTACAAGATTTACCAACAATATTGGTGATGAAACTCGTTCATTGATGGCGTATGGCAGAGTAACTCAAGCTGAAACCGATGACCTTACACTGCGTTTAGGTAAAAATATCGAACTTGCTAGCGCATATCGTGTTGGAGCTGCAATATTACAAACCAATGAATTGAAAAGACAAATAGATGTCATTAACGCTACGCCGCCGTTAATTATGCTTGTTAACCCGAGTGAATTCACTCGAAATTATGAACATACTACCGATAGTAGCATTAAAGGAAGGTTCGGACATATAGTACAAATATGGTTGGAAAGGCCAATGAAAATCAATGGTCGTGGAGTCAGCGCTGGTCAATATGCAATAGTTGGTGGTGGATTTGGTGGTCTGACTACAGAAAATAGAATACACAGTTTAAGTTATCAAAATTTAATGTCCTTATTTATGATATATAAGAACAATGGAGTTATTTTTGCCGGTAATGAATCTCAGGCCGGAATACCAATTTTAACGTGCTCAATTTATATTTATTATGACAATCATATTTATATCGGGTCATTCAATGATTTTTCGATCGATGATAACGCTGATAAGCCGTTCAACATGGCATACAGTTTTTCATTTGATGTTAGATATGATCTGGATATCGATAGTTCGCAATTAATCGAAACTCGGATCGCTCGGTGAAATCATGCCACGTATTTCTGGATATAGGAGTTCATGGAAACCGAATAAGAGGCCATATGTTACAATGGCTCCGGATGCATATGTTGCTGTCCAAGGGGAAACCACTGTAATTGGATGTGGTGAATGTAGGCGAGAGATTGATATAAATAAATATGTCACCGGAATATCAACTGAAAGCACAGTTGATTCTCCGCCAGGATCAGCTACCATCAATTTATCGATCCCAGATAATCAAGTAAACCAGTTCTATGTAAATGACGGATTCATCATCATTCCGATGATGGAAATCGAAATTTATGCCAAAGGTTATTATACTGTAGGAGGATTTCCACAATATTACAAAATATTCTGGGGATTAGTTAGCACCGTATCACAGAATTGGTCAAATGGGGTTACTTCTATCTCAATTCAATGCAAGGATATTTTGAGATGGTGGGAATTAACACAATCGATAGTTAACCCAGCATTTCTTGATATTGGTAAATCGGCTTCTGGATATAATATGTGGGGGAATAAATTTGCCGGTGCTAATCCATATACCGTGATATTGATATTAGCGAGGGAATCGATGGGAGATTTCCCACTATCCGATGGGTCATTCTTATCATCCATACCCGAGAAAGGCAGAGAAGGACTTGCATTAAAAGAGTTTGCTAGTAGCATAATGGCATATTGGCAATTGAAATTTAGCAATATTTGGAATAGGTTAGTTTTATATGGAACTTCTGGACAAGCTTATACATTTCAAGGAATGGGAAATAAAACCCCGGCTGAAATTTCAAATGCAATATTTATGGAAGAATCCAAGACGCTGAATTTGAATGCTCAAACCGCACAATTTAAAAATCAGCCACATGAAATCGCTGCTTTCAAACAAGAGCTTTCTCGAGCTGGTGATGTTGATTTCTTCCAAAATGAATTTCAGAGTAAACTGTCGCTTGCATTAACCGCGCGTGATCAAGCTGGGGCATACGAATTTTACTGTGATACAACTGGGGATATTATATTCAAGCCACCATTCTATAATATGAATGTAATACCGAATAAGCCTATTTCGTGGATACAAGATTTTGAGATCATAGATGATGGTATTACTGATACTGAGGCTGAAATTTATACACACATAACATCTAGTGGGAATGCATTCGGCGGTGTTATGGATTACGGATTGAATGATGATATCACAACACCGAGAACCGGGGTTATTGATTATCATTTGCTTAGAAGATATGGATGGAGAAGACTAAACATACAGGTTGAATGGGCCGGTAATGCACGGAAACTATTCTATTATTTGCTTGACCAAATGGATAAAATAAACTCCAAACGCATTAGCGGATCAATTACTATTCCCATGCGACCAGAACTTCGTATGGGATTTCCTGTCTGGATACCAAAGTATGATTCATTCTTCTACGTTCAAGGAATCGCGCACAATTTTTCACCCGGAGGACAAGCGACATCTACTCTAAGTCTGACTGCTAAGAGATCGAAATTCATCGCGCCCAAGAATATAGGCATGATGAAGATAACTCCTGGTTCTGTACCTAAGGATAAAAATACTGTAACTTACGAAATATCGTTTCCATCAAATGCTGGAGAAACATCTGGAGCGGCAGTACCAGGTGGAACTACTGGTGGAGACCAGAATTCAGGGGCATCACAAGCAAAGACCGATGGATTGAGATTTGATGCTCCAGCGATTGTTCGTGATCCAGAAAATGGCAGGTTACTCGGTTTCCCTAATGCCGTAATGGTTTATCGTAATGTTATTGATAATGTAAAAATGACCAAATTATTAGCTGAGGTTGGAAGTGTTAAAGGTGACAACCCTCAGCCTGGTGGCACACAATATGATAATAGAGGGAAGAGACCGGACTTACAGGGTCAGACGTTGGAAAGGTTAAATAGTGAACAAAGATATAAAGTAATAGATCAATTGAGGGCCCATAGATACGAATCTGGAATGTCTAGTGCTGGGATCTACGATTATGCCCATGATGTCGATAGTACAATAAAAGAGTTTTCAGTTGTTCCGACGACATCCATTAGTTGGGCCGGAAAGGAAACAACTCAAAAATCCGATGAAGTTAAAGCCCAAGCGGCCAGAAATGATGCAATCAAGAAAAAACAAGAACTGAATGCTAATCTGGCTAAGTTAGAGCAAAAATTATCCGATGCTCAAATAAGATTCAAGAGTGCCCAAGCATCTCAGACTTCACAATCTTCAAGTGCTCCAGTAGTTAATAATGAGCAGAACAAAAGTACAAAAGGTGCTGAAACGAATGCCAATGTAATTCAAACAGAAATAAACTCCTTACAAGGAGAGATAATGAGCACGAAGACTAATATGGCATTAGTAGATCTTGCAATTGGATCTGGTAAATTGTCGGCATTGAATGCCATGATTCGTCCCGTATCGGATGAATACGGATTTGAAGTTATTGGACACTATCGTTATGGACGTGGAACGTTTATCGATAGAGGTCGAGTCAAAACGCTATATAATTCCGACGGATCAAATAATAAGAACCCGCAAGTCATAAATCAATTGAATGTTCAGTTTGCATCTACTGGCGGCGCATTAACCGATGTTATTATGGATAAGACACTTGGTCCCGAATCCGTTTCATTCGCTAAGGCCTTTGAAGAACTGCAGCCGGATGATTATAGAACTGGGGCGTCATTTAAGGGAAAACAATATAACCAGAATGAATTATACGAAAATGTAAAAGTAACCGGTGAAACTCAGTATACTACTAGTATTAACAAGACGTTATCGGATACCACAGGTGTCTATGCCGAGGCCGATGCCGTCCGCAGAGCAATAACATTAGCCGAATTACAACCGACATTTAGCGGATTTTCCACTATTGATGGTAGGTCAGCATTTACTAAGTGTGCATGCGGAATCGGCAGATTCTTGTGGCTGTCAGTATTACCAAAAGAATTCCTACAAAAGCTATTGACATCAACAACAGCTACCGAAACACATCAAACAGAATCCGAAGATCCAGAATATGCATATGAAGAGACCAAACAATTAGTGGAACCTCCTAAAAATTTGACTGGAGGTGGGGATCTTAGAAATAAGGCAGCAGATTTGGCGAATTCATGGGTAAATTTCATGTCTGGCCCCGGGGGGACTCAACAAAAATATATGGATTTGTTGTTTCCAGCTGATCGTGATCCCGTATGGCGTGTCGATCCTAATTGGGATAAAACTCAATCATGTGCTTTAGTCGCAAGAGCAATGCTTCGTGAGTTAGGGCTGCAAGATCCTGAATTACAGGGTCCATACAAACAGAGTAATACTAGATCTGCAATTACTGATATAAGAGATATTGGTAGACGACATGGTTCTATAACTGAAAATGGGAATAATAACCCATTGACTGAAAGACCGGATCTTAGACCCGGAGATATAATATTTTGTGGAAAACCTGGGGATGATAGTACGGGGGCTAAAGCTTTTCAACATACAATAATTGTAACTGAGATATTACCGGCAGGAAGTACAAAAGGAATTACTGGAGAAGATTATTGTGTTTTAACAACTGAGGGCGGGCAACGTCCATATAATCGTAGTATAAAATTAACTCCAGCACAGGAAGAGGCAGCAGCTAAAGCAGCTGCTGGTGGAGCACTTTCTCTTAATCAAGCCCGCGGGGTGCTTATGACTTCTCCTGGAATAGTAACTAAAATTAAACGTTGCATTACTAAACAAAATGGTAAATGGTATGTTGGTGGTTACGGTACAAGTGCCCCAATTTTGTTTACTATAGATCTTGAAAAAACTTTCGCTGATACGTCTGTAGCAAATGTTGAAAACAATGTTGCAAGCAATGTCGATGCAGCAACTGATGCTTATGAAAATAGAAATAGAAAGAGTGGTGGGAAAGGTAAAGCTGAAGAACAAAATAATTTATTGACTACTGGCGATAATTTTTCGTTGGATAGTGCCAAATTCTTTGAATTACTCTATAATTATTTAACATTGCAATTCGCTGAAAATTATATTGCTGGGAATACGCCACGAGAAAAATTTGCAATAGCGGGAAACATGCCCATTGTTACTCCACCAGCATTTGAACAAGACAATATACTACATCCTGGTAATTCTCTATTTGATAGAGCGGCCCAAGGTGATCCGGATGCATTAAATGCATTGAAGAGAGGTACCAACTTCAATTTTGGTCAAAGTGCGGAGGGTTTGAAGACATTTAAAGATCAATTCAAAGATAGTGGACAAGTCGGCAAACTCTGGCAGAATACTGAAGATTTGGCCGGACAGTTATATGATCCAGGATCCGGAAATTTCCAGCCTCCCGGAGGCGTGTCAATATCGACTGTAGGACCGAGTGGACGGTGGGGCGCCAGTACATACCCAAGTACAGGGGGTCAACCATCAGCAGGAGGCCAACCATCTACTACAGGATCGGGTGGACAATGGTCGCAGAGTCCAACCGGGCAATGGTCGGCTAACGCGTCTAGCTCATTACCGGATGGTTCTACCGCAGAAGGAGAAACGGCAAAGGCTATTGATTCTGGTAATGCTCAATCCACAAAACTTCCTACCATATCGATTCAAACGATCAAGGGTAAGAAGAACGCTGAATTACCAAAAGCATTACAAAAAGGACAATGGCAACCGCCATCTCATCCAACATTACGAACTAAATTGAATATCACTGCACCCAACAATATAATTATAGGGCCAGTTCTAAGGAAAAACGTCCCTTAATTAGTCTGTCTTAATAGAGCGATGAATTTGGGGTCACATTGATCCTTATCTAATATGTAAAGAAGCACATTTTCAATTGCTCTATTGACCGGTATTACTGTTACCATGCTCTCAAGTTTAGATGCATCTACCATATGGCGAAAAGTTTTTATTACTCCAGTCAATACTATTGAATATTGTCCTTTATCTGTTTTTTCGACTACGCAATCTATATTGGAACGTTTTGATACATAAGAAATAAGATTAGGATCTTCTTTGATATTAAAACTGAATTGGACCCAGTGTCCTTCTCTTAAATTCTCTAGCGTATCAACTTCCCATCTGGCTTTTTCAATGATTCCACCGTTTATTTTGGTAAATTGGATTATGGGCATGATGATTAAACTTTACATCCAATGTGTAACGTAGATTATGGCTAGAGATAGGAACAAATACGGCCCACCGGTAATACCTACTCCAGATCATAAATATCTGGGTGGCGCCCGTCAGATGTCCTTGGAAACATCTGATGCTCATAAATATTTATGGGTCGGGAGGATTATACATGTTGATGTTGAAACCATGGTCTGTTCCGTTGCATTAGGAACCGGATCTGGAGAACATCACGATGTTCCATTACCAGCTCCCGGTGGAGCTGGTCCACGATGCTGGTCCGGGACCATTCCAGAACCTGGAACACAGGTACTTCTAGGATGGAAACAGTATGCTCGTGATATATGTAAGCCATATATAGTCGAATTCCTAACTGTTGGTGTGTTTCCAGCTCGAGAATTTGAACCATTTTCAACTATTGATCCTAAGGAGGCTGAAGAAGCTCTGATCATTTCTCCAGAGCTTGCTGATGATCCTCATGTCAATCTAGGCGTGACTAGAATAAAGCTTCGAAAAGCTTATTCTGGAGATTTCTTAGCTAGTTCTAGTTCCGGATCCGATATTTTATTAGATAGGGACGCATTTTTCACCAACAGAGCTGGAAATGAATTCAAACTACGCGATTCTGATCAAACCGCAATACTACAGACTGTCAATGTGTTTGAAAGCAATTCAGCCGGATATTACAGACGTGGACTGATTAAGCGCAACGCATTCAATTTCTTACCAGACCTTGCTGCTTCCGGATTCGATATCAATGGTACTAAGACAATTGATGAATTTTTAGATGGAAAATTCAATGTAGCAAAAGATAAAGACGGGAATGTTGTATATAATTATGTGAATCAAATTCCGACTGACGGTCCCGCATTTGATAAATTAGCTGAATTTGGGCTAGTTGATAGTAATGGGAAACCCGTATTCCCGAATGATCCGAGTAAACCGGTTCCAGGTGCATCGACATACTACCCATATACGGTTGCTCCTGATGGGCAAAGAATCAGTTATGCAACTCATGGAGAACCCGAAATAAGTTTTGACTCGACTGATCAATGCTATGTTGAAGATAGAAAAGAAATTCGTAATACTCATGATGGAATAATGGCCGTTACTGAAGATGGTGACGGAGTTCAAATTGATAAAATTCCACCAATACTTATTGAAGATGTTTTAGGGACAGTTGTCGGAAATGATCCATATACACAATCCGGTCGTTCTTTATATAAGCAAATTCTAAAGATGCGGGTATTCGATTCACCTGATGACAAACTTGTATCTACAGGCCCTAAATTTGATCCAGTGAATACTGTCACTAGTCAAACTGAGGCTGATACCAGGGCATTGTGTCGATTATTCAAGGTCACAAGCCCCACGAGTGGCAATCAATACGCATTTGGCATAACGAAAGAAGGCAGAGTATTTCTTCACATACCGAAATCATTAACCGGAACTTCAAATGAAAAAGGAAAATCTGTTGATGCTAATATTGCTGGTGCAGTAAAGACCATAATAGGAAGAGATGACAATAGTGGGTTATCCTTAGATTTACGTACTCAGGGTGGCGTTAAATTAGACATCGGCGCCTTTAATAATAGAGATCCAGATCAGCCGGAATCTATAGCTGTCGATTTGATACTGCATGGGAAGATTAGAACAACATATGCTGGGATACAAGGCAGAGAAAATGTCATTAATGGATCTGATTTTAGATCTGTTGGCAGCAGCGCCCTAGATTTCATCCAGGGAAATTATGTTCGACAGGTGGGGGGTGAAGAGGCTGTAGAAGCTACTAGTATTACACATAATGCTGGTTTTGGTGGATTAAAATTCAAATCTGCGGGTGATGTGAATAGAACCACGTTGGGTAAGACTTCTGAGTTATATGCCCAGGATAAAGACAGCACTTTCGCGTTAAATAACAAAAGAACAATAATCGCAGGTATTGATAGTACTACTGTTTTACTCGGTAGCATGTCTCGTACTGTAGTAGCTGGCGATATATCAGATACTGCTACTGTAGGAAATATAAATGCTACCGTTACCACAGGTAATATGACGGCATCTGTCGCAACAGGGAATTATTCGGTCAATGTTGGAACCGGAAATTTATCGTTAACAGCGGGCGGTGGAAACGCTACTGTAACAGGAGGCATTACGACGACAATTTCTGCTGGAGCTACAGCAGCTATTGCATCTCCTGTGACTAAGATTGGGATGACTGTTGTTGGATCAGCGATAGCTGGAGCGCCTGGGCCGCCGGCTATGTGTTTTGATAGCTTGACTGGTATGGCGCTTCTTGGAGTGCCCACGATTAGTCTTGGTTGACATATGCTTGGTGCTGCCTAATGGCTCTAGATCCAGTAACACTCACAGGGATCTTTACATCGAGCTTGAATGCCAATTCATTGCTTGGTGCTACGATTCCACAATTGGCCGGGGCTGTTGCAAATGGATTAATTGCCCATGCCGCTTCAGGTATTACCGTTGTGACAGTGGATACCGGCCTCGCCGGTAGCGGAACCGGTATTGGATTTGGAATTATATTAGCAACACCGGTATTACAGGGCACATTATCAGCATCGTTAGCTGGAGCGTCAATGTTAGGAACCGCAGCTATTCAACTGGCAAATGCTTTAGCTGCCGGCTTTTCTCAAGCTCTCGGAATGGCCAATATTAATACCATTCATGCTGGAGTTGGATCGGGTACTGGGGTAGTTACATTGGTTCCTAGTTCAGGAATCATGGCATTCAGTGGAGCATTTGCTGGAGCTGGACTAGTCGGTGTTAGTGCTAACATATTAGCCTCTGCTATAGCTACTGGATTCGATTCAGCCTTATCATTGGCCACTGGAGTAGTAACCATAACAGGAGCGGCCGGATCTTCTCCTGGATCTGGTAGTGGTAGCGGGTTAATATCATAGTTCCGTTACGTAGGGTAAATTCATGACTCTAGACACTGGTGGCAGATTACTTGAGGGCATCAGAGTTAGCTCTGGAAACAACTCTCTTACATTTCCACCTCGAAATTATATATCTGATTCAATTGTGTTTAATGTGCCAACAACTAGAGCGGAATACGCTATAATAGCTGATAGTTTAGATCCGAATAAATATGAATTGGATATTGCTGATCCAGATTTAATATTTAGAATAACCAAAAACGAATCGGTGGCAGTTAGATTTGATTATGACAATTTTGGTCGCAGATTTTTCCCGATGCCAGGTAGCACACCTAGCAGAATTGGAGTCATAGCTAATTCCCCGAGATTATCTATTCCGCCACCAGACCTATCATTGACTAGTGCTCCGGTTAGTGTGTATATAGGCACCACAACTCGAGCAATTACATTCAATATAGTAGGTGTTCCAACAGAGACCGATTTTACTGCTCCACCAGGTCCAGTAGCTGGAACGGTTGAAGTATCGGAAGCTGATGGTAAACTGAATTTTAGCGATATCGATATAAATCAATATAGATACCAGATAATTTATGCTACAAGACAGACATTCTTTGATAGAAAACAATCTACTGGAAAAATTGGAGATTTACCACAATCATCATCGATCGATTATTTCCTATTCATGAATCCAAAGCCGGCGACTGGGCAACATCCACTTATCAAAATTGACTATCAAAGATATTTGACTCCAATTGAAGTTCCTGATGAATCATCATTGGGATCCCCTGCCATCGGAACCTTCACTTGGTCTCTTGATACTGGCAGAATTCGTTTTGCAGTAGATGATGTGACAGTAAACATAAATCGACCTATATATTATGATGGTGTATTTACCAAGTCTATTCAATTAAACAGAACCGTTGTTGGATTGATCGGAAACAGTTATCCAATTCCATCTTTCACAATCCCAGCAGCAATTGGTAACACTGATCCAAATAGATTTATCATAGCTGCTGAATCTGGTATTACCAGATCATATTTTCCAGTCACTATTATTGATATGACTGATCCGCCATTTAAGTCTCCGCCTCCCGGGACTGTGTATTTCGATCCAGCTACAGGAGCCATTTATTTAAGGTATGCTGATGCGATAGCTTATGTTGCATGGAATTTCTTATATGTTGACACCATTATCCAAATAGAAGATGGCGTATCGATTCAATTTTACAGAAGTGGTGCTAATGGAAGTTATGCTCCATTGGCACCAGATTTTACAATAATCTATGAAGTGACAGATCAAGTTATAGAATCTAAAATAAGTGCTTCACCATTTTTGATGCTTCCTACAACTCCAATAATCGACTCATTTCTTAATTATAAAGTAGCGCCCGGTATAAGTTCCTACTTTAGTGCTGGAACAGGGGGGCCAACTGGTTTTGATTTGGTTGATGGTACTGATTCTACTAAAACCGGATTTGGATATCTATTCGATTTAGATCATCATTTATTCAAATTCTCAAATAGAAAAACTAGTAGCCAAGTAGTATTAAAACCAACTCCGATTATTAAACTTGATGATGCAGCTATCAGTGAATATGGGTTTGAGATATCTAAAAATGGTTTACTTATGTTTAGGAGTGGATCTGTTCCAGGTGGTAGTTCATTAACACCCGGGATCGATTTCGTTTTCAATTCATCAAATGGAACGATAGAATTCATAGGATCAGTTGGAGAGAATGATCCTATAAATATACTTGGTATCACTGGGGCAGTGACATTACTTAATAGATTCGTGTCTAATGAGTCAATATTCATAAGTTCTCATACCGGTAAATATTTATTAGTATCATCCGGTGATAATGTTGGAATCTATCATATAGAGGAAATTATATCGGATAAAATTGCAAGAGTAAGTCCATCATTCATGTCTACTGGAAATACGACCGCAGATTTGAAAGCTGATGTTGAAATAATAACCGATAGATTCTGGACTGAATTTCTTCCGCCATATAAAAAATTCACGTTAATGAAAGCTAATGGATCGTCGCTTTTTTCAATTATAGATAATTCACAATTCAGCATATTAAAAACAACCGGTCAAGTAAATTTAAACACTCAAACTAGACCGAATGACGTATTTCACATTTCGTATATCTCACTTGATTCTACAGATGGCGGAGTAACTACGACACCAACCAATAGAACAGAAACCGCGTTATTTAAGGTTAGACAGGAGACGGCTACTGCTGCACCTGATCCTACTCCAGTCAATGTTCCGTTGAAAATACCGGCTTTGGGAAGCATGCCAAGAAGTTTATTTCTTGGGATGAAAGAAAGTCAACCAGTTACTGGTCCTCGCGTCTTTACTTTTAATCCTGATGGCAGAACAATTAGTACAACAAAATCAATTAATGTATATATTGGTGGAATGCCACTCGATGCATCGGAATTTATATATAAGGCACCGAATACAATCGAATTATCCACTCCGATCCAACCTGGACAGACGGTAGTACTTGATTATTGGGTAGAAGAATCGACTGGTGGTGATAATAACTTTGATTTGTTATACACTCCAGTCGATATCGACACGCCTGAGATCATTAGTGGACAACAAACAGCGATATTCAATGGGAATCAAACCAGTATTTTATCTGCTGGATCTGCCATTCTAATAAGGAACGTCGAAGTAATAATAATCGAGTCCGTATCATATGATTCATCAAATGATGTAACGAATGTTAAGTTTGAAACTATTCCAACGAATAACTCGAGTGGCGCGCCTCTTCAAGCTACCGGACCAATCAATGGGCCGTATAGAATAGTGGAAACAAATTCTATCGACGTATTTTCTAAGAATACGACTACAATATACATATCTGGTGATAAATCGGCTTATTACCCAAGTGGAACAGTAGTAACCGTAAATAACGATCCATTTTTGGTTCGTTCATCTAGATACAATTCTGATAATAGTAAAACAGAAGTGATGGTCACAACTTCTGCAAAGAAAAACTACATAATTCCGATTCTTACTAGGACGATTCGCCCAATAACGTTTCCGAGTTCTAATTTTGAAACTGAAAAGCCGATCGATATCGATTTTCCATTTACTTTGGTATTAATGGGAAATACTAGATCAATTCTTGTTAATAGAGTAGATTACACAATTTCAGAAGGTGGAATAATAAAACTATCGGCTGATGTTAAATTCGGCGATTCTCTTTATATTATATATGTGTATAGGGAAAATCAACCTGGTTTTACTAATTTCACATTCAATTATGCCTATCAAATTGCTCCTGATATTGACGTTAATGGAATACAAGGACAACAGTTAAAAGCAACTTATCATTTATATGCTCCCGATTCGTTTTTCTATCGAGTAGAAACCATCGAAACTTTCATTCCTGAAGTTCAGAAGCTTTTGGAGGCAAGTGTTGGATCTATGGCGTCTGGTCCAAACATAGCCAACGCCTCATCAATGGTTACTAAGGATTATGGTAGCCCTAGCCCATATTTTGAAGAGCAACATCAATACAACATAGATGTCACGGTAATTCGTCTACTCAAGCATTATAATGACACAATTAACATATATGAAGATATTTTATCAAATCTGGATGGACGAGTTATCGGTGGTAATAACGGAAAATTTAGATTTGATGGAAATCTAGATAACCCGCCAATCGATAATTATTATCAAATTACCAATGATATTGATGACCGTATTAAATTATTTGATCGTTTAGTTTTAACCGGATTTGTCACTTTTAATTCAGTTCCGGTCTATGCTAGAATGGGGGAACCAAATAAACTATCAAGATTGTTCCCAACATTTAGAACTGTTACAGCCGGGGTCAACGATCTTACAAGCTTCCTCCATTTCGGCGCAACTATGGGGAGTTTAGGATTTGAAAATATAAACAAAGTATTACAAATAACAAGTTCTCAAGGTAGATCATTCTTTGAAGTAGTATATGGAGGCGTCGCATTCAAAGTTCTAACCAATGGGGATCCAGATCGGTTAGTACCGCCTCTTGAAATTAACCAAAAAGCCACTGTTTATGCATATGATGGAACCCCCGATGTTTCAGGTACAATATTAGACGTAATTGGTGATATAGTTACTTTGGATACTGCTACCACTTTAACGGCTGGGAGTATACTAAGAAATATTAACATTGATGATGGATCAGATTCGACTCTTAGTTATTATGTTGACGGAAAGGATTTGAATGTCGATTTCGACAATGGACAAATAAATAACTTCTCTCTTCCTCCACCATTCAATATTCCACAAACATCAATTAAGGGAGATGAATTATTAGATGTTTTGATTAGATATAATAATCAAAACGTAGATCCGGCTAGGATCCCGGTCCTGGATGGATTGGAATTAAACGATGATGGCAGGGTTCCAGCTCCATTATTAAAGAGGGTGTCTGAGTCGTTTTTATTGACTCGAGAATTGGCAAATTTATCTCAGATAGGGACAGCTATAGTAGCCACTAATAGGATTGATATAATATCGAATGTTCCAGTTAATGTTGGGTATCAGATCGAATTCTTAAATGGGCCAAATGCCGGACAGATAAGACAAGTTGATACTATATCAGATCCAACTCATTCTAAAGTGAGTGCTCAATTTTCAGTTGCTGATCCAATTAGTAGAGATTGTAGAATATACCCGAATACTGGAGATCAATTAGATTCAATCTGGAATCAAGAAGTATTGGTCATCGATTCTAATGTGAATGGACCTATTCCCCCATTAGCCCAGCTGCCACAAATCGATTCTGAAATTAAAAGTTCTGATGATAGTATTTTAAATTCGGGGGGACAGGTAGTCTCTGGGACTGGTAATACGACGTCGACTACTATATTAAATGATCCGACGGCAACTTTTACACAAGATGGCGTCGATAATGGGTGTCTATTATTTGCATCATCTGGTAACAACCATGGATTGTATAAAATTGACTCCGTGACTGCTAATGACATAACAATAATTGGAGATACTCCATACGCTGAATTTCCTGCAATAGGATCCACTCCATATATAATAATTCGTCCATATTCGTTTATGAGCAGTAGAGGGTCTGAATTCGTAACAGAGTTCTTACGTGAAACCATCTCATTTTTAAATTCGACTCAAGCATTTATTTCTTTCCATACTGATTCCGGCAAGGCCGCCAGAATGATTGCCATCAGTGATCGTCAAGCAAAGATCACGACGTTTAAGGATAATTTGTCTGGCATACTTACAAATAGCGATAGACTCTATGACGCGAGGTATTTATGGATTCAACAGAGAACAAATCGGGAGTACGGATCACTGGTCAGGAAAGTGAGAGCGGAGTTGACACGCCAGACCAGTCTAACACAAATAGCAGCAAATCAGCAGAAATTATTAATAGTGAAGAGTTTGTAAAACCAAAATGGGCGCATAATCAAAAGGTGTCGAATAATCAGATGATGGAATTATTAACTATATTGAAGGAAAGCGTTGAGGGAAGTATCAAACAAACAGAAGATCAAATCAAAAATTACAGAGAGGTATTAAAAAATTTCAAACCGTAGATTGTTAAAGATGTCAAATTTATGAATTTTTAATCTTTTAAATTTGATATGGATAAAGAACATAGAAAAGAATATATGAAAAAATATTATGAAGTAAATAAAAAGAAAATTAAAGAAAGAAGTAGAAAATATTACGTCAATAACACGAACAAAGCCCGAAGTTCACATAATAAATATGTGGCTCAAAATAAGGAATTGATAACAGAGTATAAACATGAATGGTATACAAACAATAAAAATGAGATATTGAAGAATAGGAAAGAATATTATAGGAAAAATTATAATTCCATAAAAGAATATATGCACGGTTATTTTATTGAAAAATATTCCGACGTTGATGAAAAGATAAAGATGTTAGACGCCTGTAAAGCATATAGGCATAAACTAAAGTCATCTGTCATTATGAAATTGGGTGGAAGGTGCAATTGTTGCGGCGAATCGGAACAAGAATTTTTGACTGTTGATCACATTCATGAAAATGGCGGAGTTCATCGACGTCAATTACGGTCTTTAGGGAAAAGTGGTATGGCCGTTTATCGTATAGTTAGGGATGCCGAAAATACTTCTGATTATCAATTATTGTGTTGGAATTGCAATATAAGTAAACATTATGGTGGCGGGATTTGTCGTCATAAGAGGATACAATAATGGCATCTTGGTCGAAGATCCAGTTTAAGTTCGATATCTTCAATCCACTGAAGCCACCTCTAGAACTATTTTTACAGTTACTCGAGATTGTTGAGGCTGTATTAGAGGCGCTTCTCGCATTGATTAAGATATTTTTACTTGATCTGACAAATCCATTTTCTGCTATCATCAATTCGTTAATTGCTGCGCTACGGGCACTGATCAAGCAAATTGAATCAAGTGGCTTTTCGCTATTGTTTGTTTACCCAGATTTTAGTCAAGCTGATTTTAGCGCTACTCTAAATTCTGTTGGTGGTGGGTATCAAGGATTTGAAACCAAAGTAATAAGTAAATTCTTCGACACTTCTGATTCATTTAGACCTCAATATCCACCGGGTTCTAGTATTGCGATGGCGGTTTTTTATTTGGAAGCATCGGATCCAGGTAAATTTTTTGCTCTACTAGATAAAATATCAAGATTGTTCGGACAACCGATAGACATGGCTTTACCGGCGCCTATCGGCGTTAAGGCTAGCCCAGTTAAACAAAGTGGAGACATTGTTGGACAATTCAGGAATTTATTTGATTCTGATCTAAATCAAGCCATAGCTCTTGAATGGAGAATGCCTGAAGCTCCGTCCGGGCAGGATTCTTCTGGCATAATGAATCAAGCCATAGCTTTCTACAACAGTTTTAGATTCCCAAGTTTCTTAATAGAGAGAACGGGACCATTCCCACAAGACTCAGGTCCTCAATTGGATCCAAACGGAGAAATATTATATACTCAAATAGAATCCTCAACTATGGGGGCACAACCAAAGACTTTGGCCTCGAGATATAGTTTTTCGAATATTAACTCTAAAACACCGATCATAGAAAAAAGAGGAGGCATTCCATTTAGATATTTCCCAAATGTTATTGACGTTTCAGAACCCAGTCTTGTGGAAGGGTATATAACTGGGTCCTATTCGTATATTGATGAGGATCCAGAATTACAGCCTGGGAAGAACTATTACTACAGGGTTCGTGCATATTTTGGAAATGGTATGGAATATAGAGATAAAATGGTTGGTATTAAGAATGGAGTTAAAGGACTTGTCAAAAAAGATCAGAATTTTGTATATGTTGACTTCAATGGAATAACTCTTGGAAATCCAAGCCCGGTCGTTGCTGGATTTGTACCGAGAAAGATGCCGGAAACAGCGGCATTTGATCCGTATTATGACGTTCTTGATGCTGTAAGAATGGGTTTGTTGTTGAATTTCGAATTTCCCCCAATTTATCCACCAGGACAAAACAAGACGGATGCATATGGAAACGTATTTCTAGATCCTGGATTGGAGAATACTGAATATAGAAATCAACAAAGGACTGGTTGGGGCACATTGGGAATGCTTGGCGGGCAAATTAGTCAAATAAAAGCGTCTTTTTACACTGCCTCAACATTGAATAGTAATTATTTATTCACCATTGCGGCGCGTAGACTGGCTAACATGATAAATGAAAGCATATACGATAAACCAAAGCTTCTCGATATGCTTGCCACAAAATGGAATAACAATGTAAAGGTGCTAGTGAGGAGATTTTACGTAGCAGATTCTGCTGATATCACATTTGCTAACGAAGCTATGTTTGATAGAGACTGGTCATATATCGGAATACTCGGTGGAATGACTACCCATGCTGCTCTTAGGATAGACGCATATTTAGCTAAAGAAGAATCATACAAAAAAGGAAAAGAACTGTTGAGTGGGCCTATACCGTTATCCCCTAGCATCTCGACTTTATCCTATGCTACTCTGCAGGAAAGACTTGATTTAGCAGACTTCCTCAGACTGGCGATTGGCGGATCTGGCGGTGCTCAATCTTCATATTTAGTTTGGCAATCTGTAATTGTTGGTGATTTGTTTCCAGCATTATTACCATTCATGTTCCAGTTTGAACAATTTCTATTATCTTTATTGCGAGCTGTAAATAGTGCACTACAGGCCATTACTGAAATTATCGAGACATTGATACAAAAAGTAGAAGCTTTAAAACAAATCGTTCAGACACTTATAAACATTATGGATATACTAAATATTTCATTTACTGCTAGCATTCTTGGGGTGTCTGGACAGGGTAGTGCCGAATCATTGGTCGGATTACTGACGCAATCCGAAAATAAACCGGAACCATCAGCAAATTTATATTCTGGCATTGTTGCTACTGCTGGTGGACCGGGAGAAGGTTTTGTAGCCGCCATCAAAGTTATTCTCTTCTTATTGACCGCTGGACAAGTGAATTTATGATTGATCAGATAACTGATCAGCTGAAAACGTGCACGAAATGTAAAGAAATCAAGAGTATCTCTGAATTCTGTCGGAGAAGCAATAGGAAAAGCGGATTCAATTCAGTATGTAGAAAATGTACTCGTGCTTACATGAATAAATATAATATTAAGTGGTTACCTAAATATAAAGCAAACAATAGAGATAAGATATTACTGAATCTTAAGAATTGGAGAAAAAAACATGAAAATAGAGAGTATGTGATCAATTATGGTGCAAAATATAGAATCGTAAATAAAACAGAATTAAATAAGAAAGACAGAGACAGGCATTATCGAAATAAATTACGGACAATAGAACTTCTTGGCGGAGTTTGTGTAAAATGTGGGGGGAAAGAAATAGAATTTTTAACTATAGATCATATAAATAATGATGGCGCGATTGAACGTAAAACAATGCATCATAAGTGCTTGTATTCTAAGATCGCGAGCGGTATACAGGATATTACTAACTATCAAATTTTATGTAGAAACTGCAATGGTGAGAAGGCAAATAAATTATTATTTTTTAAAGACCCGATTTCTATTCATCCTTTCAATGGTGATTCGTGTAAAACATGTGGTAGACCGAAATTAACAAGGACTTCATATCATTTGAAATATGGAACAAGAAAACGTAGTGGTTGTCCATATTGTCAAAAACAAAATAATATGATTTTGAGATCTAAGGTCATTACTTTATTAGGAGATCATTGCGCTTGTTGTGGTCAAACTGAAATTTTTAAATTAAATATAGATCATGTTAATAACGATGGGTCTTTGGTCAGACACATGAATAAATGTGGAACGTCGTATTTTTATCGTCGGCTGCTTGACGAGACATTGGATAGAAATCTTTATCAAATTTTGTGTTGGAATTGCAATTTTAGTAAATATATCGGTAATGGAATATGCATTCATAAGAGGAAGGAGGTAGAAGAACATGTATAATTTCTTCGGCACATTTCACTCAAGGTCAATGGGAGGCATTTAAGGCTTTTTCTAAGATTCAAAAACTTGATTTGCAATTACGGAAGAAATGGCTTCAAAAGGAGTTACTAAGAGCCGGTGTGTTTACTACTGAATACGATGATAATAATTATCCGAAATCTTTTTCGGTATCGCCTTTGAATAGTTACGGAGCCAAATTACTCTCCGCATATAGAATATTAGGTGGATATCCGGAAAAAGAAATGTTATTGAGGACTCGTGATGTTCCAGTATTTTTGACTAGAGGAGAACCTATTACTGTCAGACAAGACGGTTTAGTTTCTGGTGGATACTCTGAAACCTATACTGATAGCAGGCGATGGAGAGGTGGTCAAAGATATGACAGAGATTTAGGGTTAAGAGTTGAAAGAATGAAAGCATGGCAACTTGAGATTATAAAATCCAAACGAGAAAAATTAGAATTCAAGATTAAAAGAGCGTTAGATTATTCCGATCAATTACAACAAGAAGTCGTTCTCATTGATAAATTACTAACCGAATCTACATCAGTAGACACGTTAATTAGGAAGATCGAAATCCAAGCTAACACACCTTATACAGCTAATACTGTGAAAAATCAGCAAGATCTCTTTGGATTGAATATCGGAAATGTGGCTGATAGAACATTAGCAGCTGCTGAAGAGTTAGCAGAAGCCGGGGCCCAAAGAGGGGGCCCTGGTTCAAATCAAGGGGCCGAATAATGTCATATGACTTTGGGACACAACAGATATGTCCACATGAGGTCTTTTTTGAGACTTTGACATTGGATCCAAACGCCTTCAATACACTTTATTTTCAAAGACCGCCGAGTAATCAGAATATATCATTATATGTTGATGGCGTATTGGTTCCTAAGACCGGTTTATATTCATATGCCGAATTACCAATTATTAAGACAGAACCGTATCGAATCGAATCTAATGTTAACGATTTATTATATATCAGGATAGGATTTGACGCTCCAAGATTTGTTCAATTAATTCCTGGTTCTCGGGTTAGAGCTAAGGATTTAGCTCAAGATTTGCAAAATAAAATTCCGGAATTATCTATTTATGAACAAAATAAAAGAATATTTTTCCGGTCTAAAAATCCGACGTCTGGAGCCGCATTTTCATTTCCTGACCCAAGATGGACTGATACTACAAGTTCTTTAATATCAACCGCTAGAGTCTTAGGTGCATACTCAATTCTTGGTATTACCCCGGGTCGTGTAATAACTGGTAGAAAGATTTTTCCTTCCTGGCAATTGGTAATGAGTCCATTTACATTAGATGGGAAAGACAGAGTTATTATACTTGAGTATCCAATTCCAAATGACTCCCCGTTATTCCAAGCTAGTTATGTCACTGATTCTGTAAATTGTAGAAGATGTCATGGATCAAGAATTGAATTCGATTATCGAGTATTGGATGGGCAATATGAAATTGTAACTGATCTTGATTTATTATCCCAGGAATTCGATAAGTTTGTATTTACTAAAATCGGCTCCCATTTTAAGTGGGGGTGGCTTGGATCCGCGATAGTTAATCGAATCGGAGGTAAAGGGAATGCTGGTGGGGTATCCATGAATTCTTTAATAGCAATGGACATAAACCAAGCATTCCAAACGTATCAGAATATCAAAACACAACAAGATCAAAGATTCAGATTTCAGCAAATATCGGATGCTGAATTCCCATACGCTTTAGCCGGGATAAATGTTGAAATATCCCCTCAGGATCCAACAGTAGCCGTTGTGACATCAACTATAGTGAGTCGTTCTCGAGAGCCATTGACTTTTAAGAGAATAATTGGAAATCCGAATCCATATTCGTTGCAGAATGATCCTATTAAAAATTTGCGGTTAGATCCTAGATTCAATTTCTTGCCTAGAGCTTAATAAGAGCTTATTGTCGTATTGTATCAGATGGCACAGGCTCCACAAATCAATTATTTCGATGGTTCAGGTACTACTTCTGCACTGACCATCACTACCAATTTATCTGGACTTGTATTCACGGGGACAATCGACCCAAATACAATTGATGTCCAAATAAATATCAATGGAGCCGGATTCGTATCTGATCCAGCTTTGGTGTTGGTATCTCCTCCCAATTTTACTATTCCAAACCCTTCCTCTTATCCAAATGGGCTTGAATTAGAAAAAGGGCAAAACACAATATTATTGAGGGCTGTGGATATATCCGGATCCTATAGTGCAATTTCTACTATCAATGCAAATGTCATTTCTTCTGTTGAAACTCAAACATACATCTCTCCACCAACTGGCATAAACTTGCAGAGAAATGCATCTTCTATAGAATTATCTTGGTCTGATTATTCTCAAACTACGGTTACCGGATATAATATATATGCTTCTACTGGACAAGGTGGCTCAGAAAGTGGGTATTTAAGAGTTAATAGAGATACTGTCCCATTCGCATCTCCGACCAAAACAGTCGTTGAAGAATTTCCAATTGGGGATGCGGTTTCATACAATCTACAAAATCCGGTTCCTGGAACACCAGGAAATCCAAACAACCAACAAACAAACTTGTTGGTTATATCATCTCGATTACAACCAACAGATACTGGTGAATTGGATCCAACGGTTACATCTCAATATTCTTCCATAACCACGTATGATCTGATCGGAATATCAAATTTCAAATTAAATGTTAGTGTTAGTAGTCTATTAACTAATAATTTTTATACATTCAGTCATAATAGGGATGACGGAATTGATAATGGCATTCAGAATTCTGAAACCTTTGGTGTAGTTGATAGAACTGCTCCATTATTTTATGTCGTAACAACCGTTTATTTTAATAAAGCAACCGGACAATTAACTGAAAGTAGATATTCTCAAGAAGTATCAGGATCTCCATTACCGATTGATACTACGATTCGAGGAGTTAGAATTAGAGAACAAGCTCTCGTTGTTCAAGACTACATTGATGAAGTGCAAAGAGCACAGCCGACTTTAGCATTGATCCCTGCTTCGACTGTCAGGGAAGTCCATATCGAACCATTTGCGAATGAAATTCAAAAAGCATATTTCTTGATGGATTTTGTTCATCGAGCTAAATCTTTTGAAGCATTGCTACAAATTGATGATCCGGGAAGAACTGGAACCAGTATCCCTGTAGCAAATTCGGCATACAAACAATCGTTGCGTTCCGCATTGAGCCTTAGTAGTGATTCTGCTGTCCAGTCACTAGTCGATGGAGCATTCACATCTTTAGCGGGTAACTTCGGTGTTCCTCGTCTTGGTAGACGTTCTGCGATTGTATATCAAACATTCTATACAACTACTACTCCAGTAAAAAACCTCATTATTGCACAAGGAGCCATAGTTTCATCGTCTTCTAATTCTACTGCTCCAAGATTTAAATCCATGGGTGCCGCCACCATGCCATTACAAAATGCAGCATCATTTTATAATCCAGAAACTAAGAGATACGAAGTTAGGGTTCAGATGGTAGCTGATGTTGCAGGCTCGATTGGGAATTTGTCTGCCGAAACATTAGATTCTGTGGTATCCGGAGCCGACGGTTTTCAAACAATAAATGAAGTAGCTTCCGATTTTGGACGGGATACTCAAAGCAATCTGGAATTAGCTGAGAATGCATCGAGAACTCTTTATTCATTAGACACTGGAACTACTGGTGGATATAAGAGAACGGCTGTTGGTACTCCTGGACTATTAGAAACTAGAATTGTTGAATCTGGTAATTCCGATATGATGCGGGATTACGATGATGTGCGTAAAAAGCATATTGGTGGGAAAGTTGATATATATGTTAAAGGCACAATGGAGAGGACTATTTCAGAATCATTCGCATTCCAATTCAAAGTTGCTAAAAATGTTAGATTTGATGTTATCGATCCAATCAATTTAGTATTCAGGGCTAGAGACTCGAGGTTAACTGAGTCTAATCCGATTTCTGAAATGCTGGATGATCCAAATAGTGGTTATGGATTCAGGAACCATTCGATAACGCCAACAGCATCATATGATCTGACTGGAGTGACAGTTGTTGATTATCAAACTATTCAATTAAATACAATACTGCCTCAGCCCACCACAATGTTAGATGACTTCGTGGAAGGTGATTATAGATTTAGAAGTAATAATGAATTTGTAGCGAGTAAGCAACCAATCATTAGAATTACGTCTGTGACTGGTGAAGTATCAGGTACTCTCAACCCAGCATCTGGATTCAGTTTGTATAAAACTGAAGATCCATTACTTGAAGGAGAAAGCACTCGAGCTAGTAATTATGTTGCTATTAATCAGGTTGATGGAATACCATCTGGTGATTCTATTCAAATTAATGATGAAAAGCATGTTGTCATAGGACAATATGAAGAGTCACTTAACTCTGTTGGTATCAATACTTTTACATTAGTTATATATGATGAAAATAGAACGCTAGAGTATAACGGGCCAAATGACCCGAATCCTGATTATTTAGTCATTGCGGGAACTCAGACTACCCCGGTGAAAATAATTAGGACAACATCTTCTAATATTCCGACAGGTTCCACAATATCAGTTGATTATCAACATGATGAGAATTTCACTATAGTGTATGTCATTAATGACGTATTACAACAACTTCAAACAAGAATTGGTGCTCAGAAGCACACAACAGCTGATGCTTTAGTTAAGCAAGCTCTTGAAAATCCGATGTCAGTTGAGGCTATTGTACAGCTTAAACCCAACCAAGACCAGGCGACTGTAGATCAAAATGTTAGAACAGCATATACGATTTTGACTGATTCTAAGGGTATTGGGGGATCCATACATGTGTCAGATGTTATTGCCACCATAGATAACACGAGCGGCGTTGATTTTGTTGTCCAACCATTTTCCAAATGTTCACTTAAAGACGGGGCATTACGAATCAGAGATAAGGTTTTATCGTCCGATTATGAATTTATTCAGTCGCTCAGCAAATCTGTTAATGCTGTTTATTTATTAACTCAGTCATTACCATTTAATACTATGGATGGTGGCGGCCCTGATAACATGCATCACGGTATATTTATGGATGAATTGCAAATAGAAATGGCGAGTTCTCTATCAGATATTGGTAATGGTCTTAATCGATCTTGGATCATAGGTAAAGACGGGGCAATTATAGATGGATACTCTGATGACGCTACATTAGCTCCAATATTTATCACTCAGGACGACATAGATACAGAGAGAATTAGAAGAACTGCGAATAAGGTTGTTGTATCGTTAAATTACGGATTAACACCACCCGATGTTCCATCTGATCATGTATTTTCAGCGTCATATGTAGTGAATGGCGAAACTGGGTATGAGGACGTTGATACGTCTCAAATAGAATATCTGACACCTGGCGATTTAACAATTACGTACAAAAAGGTGTGAAATGGCTCTTGCTCGAATTAACTTTAATACTTTTGAGGAGGGTGAGGAATATCAAAACAGATTGATCCAAGAAGCAAGCCGGGAATTTAAAATATTTTTGGCTATGTTATCCTCGTATTGGCAGTCTACTATTGATGGTCCAAATTATACTCGTGAAATTAAAGCGATGGTCATAGAGTTATCTAGAATTCGTCTTGCTTTAGATGATGTAAGAGCTGACATTGCATACACCAATACTCGCACAGAATTCATGTACCAAGTAATTTCATCTATGATGTTCCCTGGAGAAATTCCTGATCCAGAATTTAATGATAAAGATTTTCGTGCTTTCCTTATTCAGATTCTAAATGCATATTTTAAGGGTAGTGTCCCATCTTCAATTCAAGATGTCGTTGAATTATTGGTAAATGGTCAGGTAATCATCAAGGAAAATTTCGAAGAGGCGAGAAAATCTGGATCATTCTTTGATATATCAGATCAATTTGGATTCACTGTTGATGTAATACTAGACTCTCCGGGCAGTACGGACGTAATATTGGCAGAGAAGAATATTAGAATCCTTCTTAATATAATTAGACCAGCTCATACCTTATATAGACTGCGGTTCATCATTAGAGATGAATATATTGGTCAGAAGGATGAAACCAAAGGTCAATTTAGCAAAATTAAGGATGCTTTCAACTGGACATTATCTAATTATGGGTATGAAGATTTTCGTAAATTCGTTGAGGGGATAGATGGGGTGGATCCATTAGGATTCAAAAAAATAAAATCGGTAACAGGTGAAATACACCTATTCTAATTTAATTCAGGTCTTTATTCCATTACGTAGATAGACATAAATCATCGAAGTAGACAGATGCCTACCGAACGTTTCGCAAACACAGCACAGACGACCATAGATCAACTGGGCGGTATAAGTCCAGTTGCTCTTAGTGTTACAGTTGCCAGTGCTGCATTATTTCCTCCGTTACCTCAATTCCGTATTAAAATAGATAATGAGTTAATGCTCGTTACCGGGGTAGCCGGCAATGTATTTGATATTGTTAGACATATAGAGGGTACACTTGCCGCAGCTCATACATTCGGATCAATTGTAACCCACGTATTGACTGCCGGCGGTTTATCACAATTTGCATTTGATATTTCAAGCCATACTGGTCCGGTGGGACCGCAAGGTAGTCCCGGTATTACTGGAGCCACCGGACCACAAGGATCTCCTGGAGTTACAGGATCAACGGGCCCTATTGGTGTCACAGGGACTACTGGTCCCACCGGACCACAAGGCGCTACTGGACCGTTTGGTGGTCCTCCAGGACCGCAGGGGGTTACTGGTTCTACGGGGCCCCAAGGTGTTCAAGGATCCCCAGGTGTTACAGGCGCAACGGGACCTGATGGAACTATCGGAGCTACAGGACCGCAGGGATCGCCTGGAGTCACAGGAGCCACCGGCCCTGATGGCGCAACTGGTACTGCCGGTCCACAGGGATCACCTGGTGTAACTGGCGCAATTGGACCAGATGGGATTACAGGAGCTACTGGACCATTTGGTGGTCCTCCAGGACCGCAGGGGGTTACTGGTTCTACGGGACCGCAGGGGGTTACTGGTCCTGCTGGCCCACAAGGTGGAACTGGCCCGCAAGGGGCTACGGGTATAGGAGTTACAGGCCCCCAAGGTGCAACCGGTGTCACAGGATCAACCGGGCCGCGTGGGGCCACAGGTTCACAAGGAATTTTCGGATCAACGGGACCGAAAGGGGGAACCGGCGCTACAGGACCACAAGGTGTTACTGGTTCAACAGGTCCGCAGGGGGGTCCTGGTGTAACAGGAGCAACTGGTCCCCAAGGATCACCAGGCATTACAGGTGCAACGGGACCAGATGGTGTCACAGGTATACAAGGTGAAACCGGCGTCCAAGGGTTACCAGGTAACGACGGAGTTACAGGAGCAACCGGACCCGATGGGATCCAAGGCGCAACAGGCGCGGACGGTGTTACAGGCGCGCCCGGACCGACAGGACCAGCAGGCTATACTGGCGTTACAGGCGTTACAGGACCACAAGGAGCGGCAGGTCCTGATGGAGTTACCGGGCCAATAGGTCCTACTGGTCCGGAAGGCCCAATGGGACCCACAGGACCTGCCGGTGCTGAAGGTGCTACAGGAATAGCTGGTGTTACCGGAGCGACGGGACCGGCAGGTGCTACAGGGGCTGGTGTTCAAGGAGCAACTGGTATAGACGGTGTTACAGGCGCTACTGGACCAACGGGACCAGCTGGTGAGACGGGTTGGACCGGTCCTCAAGGCGAGACCGGGGTTCAAGGAATCGATGGAGTTACAGGAGCTACTGGTCCAACCGGGCCGATTGGCGCGACTGGTATAGATGGAGTTACAGGATCGACAGGACCACAAGGTGCCACAGGAATTGATGGCGTTACAGGAGCGACTGGCCCAATAGGCGCCACTGGTGTTCAAGGGATCGATGGCGTCACAGGTGCGACTGGACCGACAGGGCCAATTGGCGCGACCGGTATCGATGGAGTCACGGGATCGACTGGCCCACAGGGCGCTACCGGTATCGATGGCGTAACTGGATCTACCGGTCCTATCGGAGCCACTGGTGTTGATGGAGTTACAGGTGCAACTGGACCAGTAGGAGCAACAGGCCCTATCGGAGCAACTGGAATCGATGGAGTTACTGGCGTCACTGGAGCTACTGGCCCACAGGGTAGTCCTGGAGTCACTGGAGTTACAGGTCCAGATGGGGCAACAGGTCCGACCGGCCCGCAAGGAGAAACAGGTCCCGTCGGTGCTACGGGACCCTATGGTGGACCAACTGGTCCTCAGGGTCCACAGGGTTCACCTGGTCCAACAGGTCCAATCGGAGCTACTGGTCCGCAAGGAGAGCCGGGAGTAATCGGAGCTACTGGTCCGCAGGGCGCAACGGGTCCTTATGGTGGACCAACAGGGCCGGACGGTGTTACTGGAGCGACAGGACCACAAGGCTTACCAGGAGTCACTGGAGCGACAGGACCACAAGGCGCGACGGGGTCTAATGGTGTTACAGGTGCTACAGGTTCTGATGGAATTACTGGAGCTACAGGACCGCAAGGATCACCCGGGGTCACAGGAACTACTGGCCCAGAGGGGGCTACTGGCCCACAGGGATCTCCAGGAGTCACTGGAGCCGCTGGTTCTGATGGAGCAACTGGTGTTACTGGTCCTCAGGGATCTCCAGGAATCACAGGTCCTACGGGTCCTGATGGAGCAACTGGTGCTACAGGTCCTACGGGTCCACAGGGGGCCACAGGAATTGACGGAGTAACCGGGGCGACCGGACCTGGTGGTGCCACAGGAGCTATTGGTCCAACAGGTCCTAATGGAGCAACCGGAGCCACTGGACCACAGGGTGCTACAGGAATTGATGGCATTACCGGCGTTACTGGACCAACAGGACCCACGGGGGGGATAGGAGCCACAGGGTCACAAGGCGCTACAGGAATTAACGGGGTTGACGGAGTAACGGGTTCTGCTGGTCCAACGGGTTCTGCTGGTCCAACGGGTCCTGCTGGTCCAACGGGTCCTGCTGGGGCTACGGGTCCTGCTGGGGCTACGGGTCCTGCTGGACCGACAGGAATTAACGGGGTTGACGGAGTAACTGGGTCTACCGGCCCACAAGGATCTCCAGGAGTAACTGGAGCCACTGGACCACAAGGCGTTACGGGTATTGATGGAATAACCGGGGCTACAGGACCAACAGGATCACAAGGCGCAACGGGTTTACAAGGTGTAACAGGACCACAAGGTGCTACTGGAATCGGCGGTGTCACAGGTGTCACAGGCCCGCAAGGTGCGACGGGGCCGCAAGGCGTAACAGGCGTTGATGGAGTTACCGGGGCCACGGGGCCGACAGGACCACAAGGCGCCACAGGTGTTGACGGAGTTACCGGCGTCACTGGACCAACAGGACCCGCGGGGGAGACAGGAGCCACTGGACCACAAGGCGTTACGGGTATTGATGGAATAACCGGAGCGACTGGACCAACAGGCCCGCAAGGTGCTACAGGAATCAACGGAGTAACTGGAGCCACTGGACCAACAGGCCCGCAAGGCGTTACCGGTTCCCAGGGTGTTACTGGAGCGACTGGTCCAACTGGACCGCGAGGTGCCACAGGACCGGCAGGATCCACTGGCGTAACTGGTCCTACAGGTGCGAAGGGCGTTGCGGGAAATTCTGAAAAATCCATTCTCTTTGGCGGTACTGATGAATATGTGGTTCTAGGTAATGTGCTCAATTTTGAGCGCACGGATTCGTTCTCTATATCTCTATGGGTTAAAACCACCAATTACTCTTATGGATTTTTTGCAAAGATGCAGAATGGGCCCACTTACTATCCGGGTTATGCGGTTGGTAATCGAAGTGGATGCTTTTTTCTTTTTTTGAACGGGGCCGATAATAGCCAATTATACGTAACTGATAATGTGTCAGTTTTAAACAGTGGAACTTGGCATCATTGTGTTGTCACCTACGCGGGGACTTCACTCGCTAGTGGTGTTAAATTCTACATAGACGGATCTATAACTGGGATACTTACTATTCAAAGTAATCTAACTCAAAGTATATTAAATACAGCCAGTGCTACGATTGCAGGAGCAGTGCCAGGCATGGGTTATGCACCATTCCCAGGCAATCTTGACGAAATAACTGTTTATAATAGAGTACTGACTAGCACGGAAGTAACGTGGCTTGCTACTGGCAAAGCAGTAAATAGAGCCGATGCTCCGCCAAATTTGGTCGCCTGGTGGAGAATGGGCGATGGCGATACATATCCAACTATAAAGGATAGTGGTCCGTCAGGTTATAACGGCGGCATGACAAATATGGAGTCCGGGGATATCGTTAGCGATTCCCCTTCGATTCTTCAATCAGCGATATCTTCCGAATTGGTTGGACCACGAGGAGTAACTGGAGCGACGGGTCCGCAGGGCTCGACAGGTCCACAAGGCGCGACAGGCGTTGATGGCGTAACAGGAGCTACTGGACCAACAGGACCACAAGGTGAGACGGGTGCTACAGGGCCACAAGGCGCTACTGGGATTGGCGGGGTAACTGGAGCCACTGGTCCTGACGGAGCAACTGGTGCGACAGGACCACAAGGCGCTACGGGGGTCCAAGGCGCAACAGGAATCGATGGAGTAACTGGGGCGACTGGTCCATCTGGGGGCGATTCTGCTGATCTGATTTCAGCTGTCGATACACTTCCCGCGTTTGGTTTTACTAATGTACAGGGAGCTATTGATGGACTGAAGGGGATTATACTTCCTGGGTATACAGGTCCTAGTGGCGGATTTACCGGATATATAATACAAACAATTGCTAGAAAGCACTATGTCATAGGGGTTGCCGGCCCGCAGTCTTCTTCTGCTACCGGATATATAACTGTTGGTGCTCTTCGATTTGATCCTGCAGACTATAGACCGACGGTCCCAACTGGAGGTAATCAACATCTTCAATTCGCCGCATACTTCGGGTCTTCGTCGGGATTGACTGGATCCGCTCGGCTCTATGATGTCGGGGTTGGAACATTTGTTAGTAATTCGATACTAGCTACAACTAGTAGTGTTCCTACGTATATAAAGTCACCGGATTTGACTTTCGCTGGGGAACAAGATTATGAGGTTCAGGTCAGTCTTGGTAGTTCAGCCACTGGTCCCACCGGCTCAGATGCGGTAGTGGTTTATATGGCCCGTCTGGAGATTTACCACGACTAATGGTTGCTTTAACCGGGAGATTGGGGCTACCAAGCTCTAGATTTGGCAGAATCGTACCTGGAGCGGTATTTTTATCATCTGGTCCAGGAACATTTGATTTTAATGTTCATCAAATATCTTCCAAAAGAGTTCGTGTTTATTACAATGATGAATTGACAGATACAGCTCTCAATCCTGTAAATTATATCTTAACATTGACTGTTCCTACAGTACCACCAGCTCCACCTATAGCCATAATACCGACTATTAATTCAGTTGATTTTTACGATGCTGATCATTGGTCCGTAGTATTGAATTTAGCTCAACCATTAACTACAGGAACATCATATTCTTTGGGCACGGCCGGCGTGCTTAGTATTTTAGGAGAAGAGATCATATCGGGAGCTAAAAATTTTGATGCTAATGTGATAGACCCGCCAATGGTTATTGGTGCCTGGCAATCAGAACGCGGATGTGTTGACATCTTATTTGATCGGTCTGTGGGTCCAACGACCGAATCAGCAATAGTACCGGCAACATTCACCATCCGAGATGCCAGTATTCCCGGCCCTGGGGTGGCCATGGCTTTATTACCATGGGCTGCTGAAGGCATACCTGAAACGACTTTTCGTGTGCAATTACCAGGAGGCATGCCGGCGGCTAATTCATTTGTTATCGATTTTATTGGAGTCACTGATTGGTCTTTAAATACTGCAACTGGAACTGTTCCTTTAACGTTGGCATCGCGAGCGCCTTTACCATATAGCTATACTAGTTTGACTCAACTTGAAATCATTGATGCTTATGTATCAGATGTTAGTAATGATTATTTCAACACGGGAGTGGTACGAGTTTATTTCAATGGACCAGTATTAGACGCTGATACTCAAATTAACTGGGCGGCATATCAAAGCGGGGTGCATATTGTAGCGGACACTGCTAATGAAGTAACTTCTCCGATTTTTAGTTGGTCAATTTTATCAGTGTTAATAACTATAGTAAATGAATTCAAAGCTGATTTTAATGCGCACATTTCTTCAGATCTTGTTCATGCCAATATGGATACTGTTAATCGTATCACGATGGCCGATGCAACTAATGCCACCACTGCTTACAATCTAGTAAATGAAGTACAGAGAAAATATATAAATCACTTGCATCAGGCCGGGGTTCATCTATATGATGATAGCATTAATACCATGACTTTTAGAGATGTCTTCGGATCTTATACGGATCCTATTTTAGTAATTGCTTGCGGTGTGTTCGCTGGCTATACACCAAATCCACCGAACATAGGTCTAAAATTAGCATATAATAATCATGTATTATTGACCGAATATCCGCTTTCATTTAGCTCAGCATATGGCTCACCGATAAATCAAATAGCAGTTTTTGCGAGTTATGGTGCACCGAACATGGCATTTGAAACTCGTGGACCTTATACGTTATTCGCCGATTTACGTTTCATAATGCGATCCAACATCCCTTCAGTACGACTTGAGGCCACTGTAACAAGTGAAGATGGATTCAGTATAACATCTCCTGCTAATTACACTGGTAGTATTACTGCACGTTCGCGAGGTATTGGAACGGCTCGAGTACAATCTATTTTGGTTGAACCTGAAATATCAGCATCTATTTTATTTGATCGTGAAATCGTTCTTCCAGGATCTATCCAAGCTGAAGTGGATGATGAACCTATTGCAACTAGATCTCATATCATTACTTCACTGCCAGTATCGATGTGGGCCTTGAATAATATCGTGAAAGCATATGATTTTCACCTATCGTGGCCTCCACTTATGCATAGATATGTAGACGGTTCGGATTTCGCATCTTCCGGTGAATATGCTCATCATACTGATTTACCCAGCATTATTATTGCAGCAAATAGTTTCAAATTTAAGCTAAATAGACATATGCTCAATTCATCTGAGCATTGGCAATGTGCAGATTCCGATATCGTGCAAGCGGTTGATGCCACCGACATTGGATCTTTGTCTAATTTAGTATCTGATATGAGGCGAGTTTGTTCGGATCATATAGCTAGGATTGGTCCGCATGGAGTCCGCGGATTTAGGGTGATTTCTGCCCCTATTAATGATACAATAGTTGTTGATGTCGATTCAATGATAAATGGGGAGATATATACAATTTCTGGTACTCTTCAAGATACATATCACGATAATTTATTTGGTGATCCTCCACCATTTTCCAATTATGGATATGCTGGTACGGATTTTTTTCATGGATTTAATTTCACATCATCATTTATCGGGTTGGCTATAAGACCATCTGTAGCATCAGCAATACCAAGAATAGGGCTTATTGGGAATGTGGATGGAATGAGGTTTGGATCTGATGCTGTGGAGGTATTTTTCTCTAAAGAAATGTGCAAACTCCCGTTATCTTTATCAAACCTAACCATTTCAGGAGGTGGTATTCTTCAGAAGGAAGCAGACTGGATAGGTGGTGATAGAGCCTCAGTACGAGTAATTAACATGGGACCTGTTTCATACACAGTCGTAGCAATAAATTTGACTGATGAAGCAGGCAACCCAATCTATTGAGGTAATAGGGAGCGCAGAACGTGGTTGCTTTTACTGGTCTATCTTCCGTTTGGGACCGCACCGTATTCACTAACAAAGGTCCCATTGTAAAAAGACCGTTAGATATACTTACCGGAGCCAATCTTAAGGTCATATCCGAGACTGAAGTTGAGGTCCCAACTGGCAGTTTTACTTCAGCATATAATGAATACTTTCTAGTAATTTCTGGTAGTGATGGTGCCAGAAATGATGGAACATTTACTGTTGATATTAGTAGTCCAACCCGTTTAACTCTTCGCAATGCTAATTTAGATACGTCAGATCCTGCTGCTACAACTACTAAGGTTGTGGCAATGGCAAACACTCTTAGAGATAACTATAACAAACACAGAATAGAATCTGGCGTTCATGGTACAGATGATACGACTAATATAACAACTAAGCCAATTGCTATCGATTTACTCACTTCTATTGATTTATTAAATGATATCAAAGTTCAGTTCAATGCACATGCAATAATGATATCTGGAACGCCACCAGTTCATAAATTCGAAGATGACGTTGATCCATTGACAGGAAAAGTTATTACTGCACACGATGCCACTCAATTAAAAGATGCTGTGGTTCTGGCGAATGAAATTTTGAGCAAATACGAAACCCATAGAAAGAATAGATACTTTCATGTTGACGACGATATGATCAATCGCATCACGCTTCCCAGAATAATAATAGTGACAGACACTTATCCGAGTCTACTTACTGGTCCATTAACTTGGACATTACAAAATCCACGTCTTGGCACCGTGGCAGATGACCCAACAGATGTTCGAGCTTATGTCAATGGAAATCCAGTTGCTGTTGATGTTGTATTTGGCTTGCTCGGAGCCATAGTATTGTCCGTTAAACCAAATTCTGGAGATATTGTAACAGTTGATTATGACTGGATAAGTAATCCTCCTGCTCGATTTTTGAGATTGAACACCCCAGAGTTTTGTCTCAATCAAGACGGCAACAAGAACTATTGTGGTTATCCACAGCATAAATATCGTTGTAGATCTTATTTAATAAATCCAGGGCATACTCCAGATTTAATTTCTGCTTTCCAACCTAGGAAAATCGGATGGAAATATAAGGGATATGAGCGCGCATATACAGCCGCTCTGAATGATCCTACTACTTTATTGTTAAATGTTCCGATCAATAAATTGACATTCCCAGTTCTATCACAAAAAATATCGGAAGTTATCATTAGATACATTCCAGCAACGCTCCCTCAAAATGCAGTCGATCCGTGGATTTTGGAAGGTGATGGGGTGTTGTCTCTTGCCTCCGGCGGGACAGAGCTAATGATAACTGACTCGAATATTCAAACGGGGGCGGACAGTATGCCCCCATTCTTTACTCATGATATTGAAATTGAGACATCTAGTGTCATATCGGCTGCTTTTAGAGTCAAAATTGGCGAATATACTCCAGATGGAGTGGCAACTGGCGTATCTCTTGGTATTTCTGATGGCAGAAAAGTAATTATTGTAGGATTCATCATAACCGATGCTACAAATCTCTCGTCATCTATAGTTATGGCTAATGATATAAGAGCTAAATTCGAAGCTCATTTAACTAACATCGGATCGCATGAACCAAATGATGTTGGTAGCTATATTCCTATCGTTGATGCTACTAATTTAACATCATTAGTAATATTACTGAATAGTATAAAGTCAACATTCAATTCCCATATTGCAAAAGGGAGTGGGGCAGGCCTAATACATCAGTTGGTTGATATAACGAATCCCATTATGTCAACTAATGCTTCAAATTTAACAACAGCCATCGGTTTAGTGAATGAACTTAGAACTAAATTCAATGCACATCGTGAACAAACTGGGGTGCATTTTGTTGAGGATACAGTAAATAGCGTTGAACAAGTTAAACAAGTTGGTATTTTGACCAATAGAAATTATGCTGAATTCGACAGTGCATGGGAATCATATGCTACCGATTGGACGGAATACAAATCGTATAGAATTTATCGTGATCCGAGTGGTAACGCGTCTCTATATTTAAGTGCTAGCGTGTTTCCAGTCGTGCAAGTTGACGTTATAGATCTCCCAGCCATATCTGATATAGATGGTAAATTTGATCCGATACAGCAAATTTTCTTCGGGTCGATTGGTAGAGATGCCAAATCGATAAGTAAATGGCAACTTGTATACGCCAATTTGACTCCGTTAGATGCAAATTTAATTGAGGACAATAAATTTGTCGATTATGCAGCATCAGTTATTCCGGAATTAGACCCGACTGCTCCCTGGATGACTATCGGTCAAGGCGGACATGAAAGAATCTTACCGGGTGATATTCTATTATTGGATTCAACAGCCAAAGCAGCCGATGCTGAGATATCAGCATTGGGGTTGAGCTCTGGTGCTTATCGTGGTTATACACGTTTGGAACCCATTTTATCCGTTGACACGGCTTCTAGTATCGAATTTCAGACCAGTGTTGATTATTACACATTTGGGCTGAGCAACAAGTCTGCCGGGTTATTCATAGATGATAAAGATTTTTCGATTCAGTTCGCTTTCCTACAGTATTCCCCATCAGCGGCAACGACCCTAGGAACGGCCCATGAATTATTCACAATTATTCTTGGTGACTTGTTAGTTATCAGAATCAATAATGGTCCGGACGTAAATATTATATTTCAGGCTGGTGATACAACAGCTGCAGCTGTTGTAGCAAGAATAAACATTCATCCGGATGTCGGATTTGCATTTGCTAGTGACGATGGTGGAAAAATTAAACTCACTTCTGCAAATCTAGGCGTCACTGCTAGTTTTGAAATTGTGCAAGGAAGTGCTCTTGCAAAATTAGGGTTTAGTCCCGGCATTTATTTGGGGTTGGATTCTAATCCGGAACCAAAAGTTTCATGGTTTGGGGCTAACAGACCAGATCTAGATAGTCAACCGTGGGCGGTTTCTGGCACTCAGTTATCTACGATGCTGGGACGTGTTCTCAGAATTACCGATTCGAGTACATCTGATTATTTAGCGTATACCCAATCAGATACGCTAGTTACTACTCCAGCATTTGGTCCAAGCGTTGACTGGAAATTGGATGCAAGACTTACTGTCAAATCATTCGTTCCTGGGGATTGGATACCGGCTCTCGGTCCACTGCTGACTTTAAGATTTGCGGGGGCTCTAATATTTGTTAATGAAGGTACCGGTGGTAAAAATGCTGAATTACAGTTGATGATGGATCCAGTTACAAATGATCAATATTTGAATTTAGCATCATATAACTCATTTACGGATGCATTAGATGTAATGGCTCAGTATGCATTTGCATGGAATGACGGACAAATTCATACATTCAATATTTACACTTCGAAAGTTATCGATAATGTTTATGTATATGCTGATGGATTACCGCTGACAGCCCTTGGCCCAGCACCAACGTATTCTGGGTTAAATTCTGGTGTATCAACTGCATCCATTTCATTTGGGTCTGGTAGTGATCAGCTTGCTAGTTCTGACATGCGAGCTGCCAAGTCTGTAGTGGATTGGGAATCAATTGCCATATTTAGAGATAGTAAGATTAATGATCTGACTGCCGCTAGTCGTAGATATATCGGCATTTACAGAGGAGGAGACACTACTCTTTTAAGCTCATACTATTTGCATCAAATAGACTGGACGTCTTCGCACATTTATAGAATAGTAAGAGACCCAGTCAGCTCATTATCTATTTATGTAGATGGTGGAGCAGTCCCGGTCATATCAGCATCATATGATGTTTTGAGATTGCCGCCATTCTCATCTAGTTTCATAAGTCCGATTGTTTATGGACAACCTACAATTTCATTCGGCAGCTTTGATCCTGAAGAAATATCGAGGACTCGATGGTCATATCTTAGATATTCGATCGGAAAGATAACACTAAATGAAAGAATGATCATTCCTCATCAGGTTTTAAATCAAGCCAATGTCGTAGTATCGCCAGATCACTTGAGAACCCAAGTTGTCCATCCACATTTCGGATTTAAGGTATATTCAGGTGGAACTCCGGTAGATGACTTCATGGCCGATGAGACAGTATCTTCGTATACAGAATTATATGAGGACACTGTCCCTGTTCCGATGACTCAGGATCTTCAATCACGTGGTGGATTAAGGAAAACTGCCACACCTTTGGACATAATCTCGTCCATAGATTTAATTAATACACGTGGGTATATTACTGATCTCGAGGACGATACATCAAATATAATGATCTCTCCGGTAGCGATTGATCTATTAACATCTATAGATATTTTGAATGAATTTAGGATCAAATATCTATTACATGTTATTCAGTATAGAGTGCATCTTGCTAATGATATACTTAATATTGTTCTACCAGCACCAGCTTCCAATCTTCTCACGGCCATTGATTTAGCTAATGTTTCTAAATTGATGTTCAATGAACACATATCTGGAATTATTAAAGAGACTCAAAAAATTCATACCAACGATGACTTAACTAATATTATCATATCCCCAGATGCTTCGGATCCAGCTACATTAGTTACTTTATCAAACGAGATTAAAATCAGATATGAGGCTCATAGAGTAGAGCCTGGAGTTCATGGTTCATCAATATTCATCAGAATAGATCCACCATCTCGAGTTCTATATGATAATATAAAATTCTGGCAATTTGCAACTGGGGATGTTGGTCATCTCCATCCAATATCTGATGATGAAACCTATTGGATTCATTGGAATATCAATCAAACTTTATATGTCATAGGTACGGATAATAGTGGGGGAGAAATTGAAATTGAGACAGCAAGTCCACATAAACTTACAACTGGTTATCATATTACAATTACTGATGTACTTGGTACAATCGAAGCAAATGGTGATTGGGATATAACAGTCGCCCCAGGTCTGTGGGGGTTAACCCATTTTACACTTAATGGTTCAGCGTATATAAATCCTTGGGTGAGTGGCGGGGTTATTGTAACACGTCCCGTACCACCAACAGAAGCGTATTATCCACCAGTAATCAAAAATCGTAGAGTATTTACTTGGGGTCCTACACCATTGTTGCCATCGCCATCAATAGGTTTAACCAATACTTCCAATTTCGTAACAGCTCCCAAGGCATATACGGTTGTGGGTACAATGGGTAAAGAAATCATTGGTACAGCCAATAATGGGGGAGAGGTCGAAATTGAAACAACCTCCGCTCATGGATTTCTAACAGGATATACTATCATAATTATGAATGTAATTGGTACAATTGAAGCGAACGGTAGTTGGGTTATTACGTTTGTTGATCCAACTCATTTTACGCTTAATGGTTCAATATATGTGAATCCCTGGACGCCTCCTTTGTTGTTTTTACCACCAACTGCCTCTAATCCTGTGGTATCAATTTTCAAGATTTTGTGATGGATGACTAGTATGATGAAGGAACAAATTCGCAAATGTGTTGACTCGGATTTGAGAATGAATATGCATTTCAATGGCCATGAACGCATACCATCACTTAGAGGTGAAGTATTTTGGGTTATGCGGGATGGGAAAACCGGAGAAATCCAAGATCAAGGTCACATAACGAATGTCATTACTATTGATGCTAGTATATTAGTTGCCAGGCTCCTGAAATCTGGAGTGGTGGCTAATGTATCGGAGCCAAAATTTGGAATTTATGCTTTGGCTGTTGGGATCGGCGATGTTGGTTGGGATCCAATGAACCCACCATCCGGTCAGCCTACTCAACGGTCCCTTTATGATGAAATAGGACGCAAGCAAGTCGCCACATCTAATTTTATTGATAGCTTTGGGGCTATTAGTGCAAAACCGACTAATGTAGTTGATTACACTACAATATTTGCGGAATCAGAAGCGGTTGGTCCATTGGTAGAAATGGGATTACTTGGCGGCGATATTGATACGAATATGGCGATTACAAATCCGATATTACCACCTAATGGGTTATATGATCCAACTGTAGACGTTAGGGTGAAAGACGCATTAGTTAATTACGTCACGTTCAAAGTTATAAATAAACCAGCGACAAGTACTCTTGGATGGACCTGGCGCGTAAGTTCATAGTTCGAATGTATAGTTATGTGTGGAATTAAATATAAAAGAACATATTGTTTGGGATTTGACCTTAGCACAGTTTGGCCAGCCTCAGAATAACTCATCAAATGTTATAATAAGATGTTATGATTGTGATGTCACAATCATAACATCAATTCTGTGCTTAAAAGCGAGACTTAAAAGACGTGGTATTTTATTATGCAGTGTGTGTAATAGGAAACGTGTATATACTGATGAACGAAGAAAACAATTGTCTGATAGAACTAAAGAACTATGGGAAAATCCGAAATTTAGAGAAAATCAGATCAAAGTAAAAAAAGACTTGTGGCAGACTCCGGAATATATAGAAAATCAAAGAAAATTTAAAACAAAAGAATTTAGAACAGGACAATCAGAAAAACAAAAGTTAGTTGTACAGAGAGAAGGATATCGAGATAATCAATCCAAACAACAAACACTGATTTGGCAAAATGAAGAATATCGAGATAATCAATCTAAACAACAGAAATCGGTTTGGCAAAGGGAAGGGTATAAAGATCATCAAAAAACGCTTCAAAAAGATAGATGGCAAGATCCAGAGTATAGAAAACACTACGAAGATCTTTGGCGGACCGAAGAATATAAAACTAAATTATCGAATATAGCTAAGACCAAATGGCAAGATCCAGAATTTCAGATAAAAGCTTGTAAAGCAGCAAAAAATAAATGGAATAATTCAGAATATAGAGATTCCGTGGTTTCTGGATTGAAGAGAAGATGGCAAGATCCGGAATATAGAGAATTGAAGATATTGCAAAGTAAGGAATTATGGAAAGATGATAAATTTCGAGAAAAAATGGGTAAGATCCGATCTGCTCAAATGGGTAGAAAATCGTCTATCGAGAAAATTACTGAGTTAATTCTTAATAGTGTGCAAATCAAACATAAATCTCAGGTTCCAATCGGGCCATATTTATTTGATTATTTCTTACCCGATCATAATGTATACATAGAATGTCAAGGGGAATATTGGCACTCATTGCCTAATAGACAGTGTAGAGATGCATCCAAGTATACTTATTTAGAGAAATTTGATCCATCTGCAAGAATTTTGTATTTGTATGAACATGAATTTTCCAATCCACATGCCATCACATCAAAGATCAATAACTTCATTGTCGGCCATGAACCAGAAATTGAGCAGAAACAATTCAATTTATCAGACATCAGAATTTTTACAGTTAATGCTGGTGATGCTGTAGATTTCCTAAACTCATATCATTATGCTGCTTTCGGGAGGTCTTCAAAAATAATATACGGGGCTTTTCTTGAATCACAATGCATTGCCATATGTAAGTTTTCGTCTGTAATACGAGAGGAAGTGGCCACTTCCATGAATATAAATCCGAGACAAGTTTTGGAACTTGATCGTTTTTGCATACACCCTGGATATCAGAAGAAGAATTTCGCTTCTTGGTTTCTATCCAGAATTTCCAGGTCTATTTTCCAAGATCCGAATTTTGGTAAGATTGTGTGTCTAGTTTCATTCGCTGATAAAACCTATGGTCATTTTGGGACCATATACAAAGCTGCAAATTGGGATCAAATAGGAATAGTTCGTCCAGATTATTATTATATCGGGGAAGACGGGTTCATATTACACAAGAAGACATTGTATAACAGGGCATGTAAAATGAGTATGAAAGAAAAGGAATATGCAGATAAGCATAATTATCACAAGTCATTTGGTAAAGAAAAAATCAAGTTCATGTTAAAACGGAATGTAACTGTTTCGGGTTTTGATTGTAAGTTATGTTAGAAAGGGCCCGACAGGTTTCGACGTGGAGGGAAGAAGACGTCTGCGTGCTGGCAGTGCTTGCCCTGCCATGACCAAGCAAGCAACCAATAGCAGCGAATGACAATGCTGTTCGCGTCGCGGCCTAAGAAACCGTGACGCCGTTGGTAGCATGAGGAGTTCGAGTAGTGCTACTGGCGTGAGTACACGAACTGGTCCTATGAATTCCTGCGACATAGGATGAGAAACAGCAGGTGATGGAGTCGCGCTTCGGCGATATTGTGCTGGTGCAGTCTCACCAGATACGCACGTAGAAGACGAATTCGGAACTTTGCGGACGGGGTTTCGATACCCCCGGGTCCACCAGACGAGGCGCTGATCCGTCCTCCCCCCAATGGTCAGCGCCTCGTCGCTTTATTTAGATATGGCACATCAATGGCGGTTATATAGGTATTGCGGGAGTGACATATATATAAAAATCGATACTAGTTCATATCAGGAAACTGGAGGCGTATTAATCTGTGATAGATGCGGACAAATGTCAGATTATCCCATAAACCAGAATGAAAGACCCATTAAGGATTGCGATCAGACTATAATAGAATCAGTAATGGAAGATTAGTGCTCCCGGTTGTTAGTTTTGAATTTTCAATTGCAATTGCAATTTGACGTAAATTGGCGATTATCCGAATCGGATCTTATTTATCTAGGATCTAATATCGGTAATGTTTATTATTCCAGCTCTTATACAGAAGTCAATTTGACCCATGGCATACAAGAACCTTGGTATTGGTGTTAGTCAACTCCCACAAGGAATGCCTGGAGATCAATTCTCCGGTGAAGAGAAATCCTTTGAATCGGTAGTTATCCAAACGACCAAACCAGTCATTGACTGGGAGATGAATTTACGAAGTGAGATAACTTCCGATCATGGTGTAAGACTTTCCAATAGTAGACAGTTACCATCCTGTTGGATAAATCCTGGTTTTCTTGATAGTCCAGATATTAGTAATGCATATTCTTTTCCTGTCCCATTACCAGGGGCCGAAAATATATTTTTAATCAGTCCGCAGAATTTAATAGTTAATGGCTGGAATCTTAAATTTCAATGCTCAGATTCTACTTCTACCAATATTATAAATCTCCCCATGCCTCCTGTGGGTATAGGGAGTTACAGAGTTGATTTGGTCATTCTAGAAGTGTGGCGAGCACTTGTATTAGCTGTTCCATCAGTAGCAAATAAAAGTGCCGGGGGCTTAATTTTTAGACATGGGAATGTTAAATCCCCTGATACGACCCCGAATTTCGCAGATGATTTAATCGATCCAACCGAGGCTGCTGAAACAAGTGCTCGTGTTCAAATTCAATATCGATATCGAGTAATTGGTGGCATCGATCCGAATACATACCCGGATGGGTTAGATGATCCATCAGTAACAGCCAATACCGTATCGGATTTCACGGGACCCGGGGCCGATGGTACTCCAACGGCATACACCTATTCCCCAGTTACGAATGATGCCGGTCTCTGGGCAGCAGGAACTGGAACTGCAGTTGATGCTGCTGCTTTAGGCACTGTTGATGGCTATATGTATGCTATTCCGATCTGTGCCGTATTTCGACGGAACAACACTGCATATGATAGGACAACCAACATAAATGGCGGCGCACTGATTGTAGCCGGTGCATCTGATAGACCTGACGGATTATTCTCAGATCAAATTATTATTAGCGATATTAAGGATCTTCGCAAAGGTTCTGCTCGTGATTATGGCGAAACCATTCAAAAAGCTGTGCAGCAAATATTTAATAACTCACTTTCCACAGAGCACGAAATTTTAATACCAGCAGGTCCTGGTGGCACATCATTGTCTGTCCAGGACAGCATAATAAACACTGATGGCGTCCGCCAATATTTTAGTGATCGAAGCATAACCGAAACTATAGTTTGTCATTTTCATTTTCCGTGGCCGCCCGGAGTATGGCCGATACTTTCCGTTCAGGTTGATTTGTCAGCATTTAAGTTATGGTTTGCGCCTTTCAACTTGTTGTCTGTTGCGCCAGCAGGGACCAATATTGTATCAGTAAATAAAGTTAGATTAGTAGATCAATCTGTGTTATTGAATGAAATTGACATGCTTGCGTCTCCGATTCCTGGAACTGGCGTATCGGACATTCAATACTCGGCATCAGTACCTGGCGGTCCGATTGATATTGCTACTATAAATTTGATCCCCCCAGGTTATAGTTATAACGGAACTACAGATATTTACGTAGAAGTTGCCATTGAATATCCTGCTGGGAATGGATTATCCAGAAACGTTATTGATGATCATGCTGTGTGGACCCCGAGCGCGGCAGATATCGATGCATTATATGGTGCTGTGCTACTTGTTGATGCTACTCTGTTTACGGCTACTTCTGATGCAAACAGATTCAGTCTAGATTCCACCTTATGGGCGATAGATAAACCCCATAGGGAAGCGTTCATTAGACTTAAAACAATAGAAATGATAGCAAACCCTTGTATATGTACCGATGGAATTCATATTTATATCCCCGATAAAATAACTGATCCAATCTTAATTACTGACGGCATAAATCCGCCATATCCAACTACAAATTACACATTCAATACCGCTTACACTGAAGTAACATTAACCTTTCCTTTGCCAGTACCACCAGGTCCGCCCTATCCATGGGTACAAGCTAATTATTATGCTTACCGACCGCTTCCTATGGTTGGACCACCACCGGATGATTCATATCAAGTATTTTATCAATCTCGAGCTATTCAATCATTACTGCCTGCATCCGGGGGCATGGCTCCTGAAACTCTTCATTTGATACCAAGAACTAATCCGGACAATATTTATGTAATAACAAGTGGATCTGGTAGTCCTGATGATTCATTTCCATTTGAATCACCGAGTGCACAAATTCCAGTCGGGTTACTACCATCTTCGACATACCCAGAATCCAGATTGGATAATCCGAATCCAGTTAGCATCATCGGATTTGGAATAAATACTGGCTTTATTAAATTAGATGCCAAAGTTCCATATTTTCCAGATGCCATCGTAACTCTCTACAAATCAGCTCCAGATATTGTAACTGATGGTGATGGTCGGCATTTTTGGCCAAAATCCGATGATGGCGTAACGCCAGTTTATTCTCCTGTTGTATTCGGTCACCTCCTCACAGCTAAACAACGGCATAAGGTAGCTTCCCCAGTTTTAATGGAGCTAGCAGAAGATGTGCCAAGCATTGGAAGGAAGGGAACATTAGTTTTAGTTATTTTAACCAATTGGCTGGAATTCGATGATCAAAATACTATTCAATTAAATTCAATACTGAGTTCATCATCTGCTGCCGTTTATCGAGTGCGTGGGCATTTAATTAATCCGCAAAGGACGGTGTTCTAATGCCACGACCATTTAGTGAAGTGAACCCTGCACTGGTTTCAGGACCTGGTAGCCTTATCGGTGAACCAGGGCCTCCTGGTGGTGGAGGTGGCGGTTCAACGGGCCCTGTCGGTCCTCAAGGTGCTACTGGGTCTGAAGGTGTTACAGGAGTTATTGGTCCAACAGGATCAATAGGCGTAACTGGTTATACTGGGCCACAGGGCGCCAATGGCGTCACAGGAGCCACCGGTCCTACTGGCTCAGATGGTGTCACAGGTTACACTGGGCCACAGGGCGCTGATGGTATTACAGGAGCCACTGGTCCTCAAGGTGCCACAGGAATTGATGGTGTTACAGGATCAACTGGCCCATATGGTATTACAGGAGCCACTGGTCCTCAAGGTGCCACAGGGATCGATGGCGTTACAGGTCCGATAGGCATAACTGGTTCCACTGGACCACAAGGTTCCCCCGGGATAACTGGGATAACTGGTCCACAGGGAGATCCTGGTATTACAGGCGTTACAGGGCCTGCTGGAGTTACTGGTTCCACTGGACCACAAGGATTGCCCGGTGTCACAGGCGCCACCGGACCGCAGGGGGCTGATGGCGTTACAGGAGCCACCGGGCCTGTTGGACCTGACGGCGTCACTGGTTACACAGGTCCCATTGGTCCTGATGGCGTCACTGGTTACACTGGTCCCGCTGGTACTCCTGGTTCATCACCTGAAGTCTATCTCTATGGATCTAGTATAGACGATGATCCCGTTGAACTCGTTGGTGTCTGCCTTGGTGGAACTGACGCTGGCAAAGTCACCACATGGAGTATTGGATCTGGCGTCAAGCAAATGGGTGGAACGTGTTACGTTGTGGGTTCAATAGCCTACGACGGAGGTTCGACGGACGCTGCGCTCGTTGCGGCCACTGTAGTGCTAAATGTTGATGACACAAATAAATGCTTATCGATCACGTGCGCGGGTATCGAAGGAGGAACTCAAAATTCATTTGAATGGAAATGCACGGTGCATCAAGTCTATATAGGAGCAAGTTGAGATGCTTATATCCAAGCACGTCATCTGGGACTCTACGATCAGACTTTTGACACTGGGTTAGTGATATTGCATCGGACCGGAATCACCATCAGTGAAGTGAGGAATAACTATGGCCAAATTATTAGTTGATACACAAACTAACAAAATTCGTGGATATTATGAGGAACCACTCGATTTCTCAATATCTGGTAGATATGTATTGGATATTCCGAATGGGATCTATCCAGAGACGGATGTCGTAGCCGATGCTATAACGGATAAACTAGGTATCTATGGGTCATACCATCCCAATCTTGTAAATATTCTTAATGATGAACTTTTAGATCCGCTCGCTGCAAATGCAATAGATCCGACAATTTCGTCTGGGTATTTTTTAGGTCCAAATAAAAGAACCGAAGTACTTCCAGCCGGATATGTATATACTAACCCAATGGTATTAGCAGTTGCTCCCCCTGTTGTTGGTGTTCTCATACATTTTCACGGGTTCACTCTATATTCTGATCCAGGAGCCGTAGTATCTCATCCAGCACCGAGTAGATTATTATATAATTATAATCCATCGACTAGTTTCTTTGATTTTGACCCTGATGCGTCTTTCCTAGTGGAAATAGTGGATGCTGCTGCTCCGTATACTTCAAGACACACGTTTACTCATGCTGATGCTATCGATACACCCGCACCCGGAATAACCTCACCAATTAGATTAAAATTTACCAATATCGGGGCTGTTAGATATCATTTATCAGATTGGATACTCATGTACGGATGACCGGTATTATTATATAAGCCACTTATGTGGTAGCACATGTGAATATTAGTCGCCTTCTGATGAGGGAGTCTCTCTGAGATGCCTAATCCTCTTGGTCCTGGTGTTTCTCGATATGTCGATGGTCGCGATAAGCAACTGGCTGCTGTCGTATGGGAGTCCACTCGCCCCCCTCTGGATTCAGAATTAAATTTATTCGGATTGATGGAATTAGAGGCTCGTGCGGAAGCCGTACGTTCCACTTTCCCATCCGGATGGTTGCTCAATGAATCCAATCCACGGGAGGATTTCAATACTGACCCCGATAGATCCAATTTCTTTTATTTCGGTAGAAATACTTCAGGAGAAACACGGAATCCTGTTTGGGCAATAGTAAATGGATGGGTCATTCCAGTTACCGGCACCAATACTGGAGCTCCGCCATTAGCCCCAAATAATGTTGATACTCACAATAAAATATTACTCAATCCTTCTAACAATTCAGTAGGCGGAAATAAAGCAGAATTCGCATTCCTCGAGGTTTGGCTTCAGAGAATTGATGTCGATCCTGCTCCTCCAACTGTATCCCCGGGCAAACCTCAACGCGGATTTTTGTACCGGTTTGGTAATGTCGAAGGCGGATTTTCATATCTCGCCGATGATCTAATAGACCCTGACATTAATTATGAGACTACAAAGCGGGTTCAAATCCAATATAGAATTAGGACAGTTCCAAATGTCAGTATATCACAATATCCAGAAGGGTTTGATTCAACCCTCGTATTCGCTCAAGGAGCTTTATCAGCGCCGAGTGCTTTATGCTTTACTAATATGCGGAATGAATTGGGCGACCCCGGTTTGTGGAGAGCTGGAACCGGGGATCCGGCGATTTTAGGAACTGTCGATGGGTACGTTTACGCGATCCCAATTTGTGCCGTATTCAGACGTAATAGCGCCGGATTTTCAGATGTTGGCAATATAGCTGGTGCATTCGATCGAAACAGTGTTGCCATTACTCGTAATGACGCTACTGAATTTACAAGCGGCATATCTCTTCCTGCGGTATTTGCAGAAGTTGATACACAATTTACTCTAGCTAGCATAACCGGAACGGTATTGTCTACGATCAATTCATATGGTGAAGCTTATTTTAGAATTGATGACGAAATAATCCGTATAAATAGCGTTGTCCAGGTTGGCTTGAATTATGTCGTCACAGTTGATCGTGGACAGTTACAGACAACGATCAGAGCACATAATATAGGGACGGAGCTTACCTTATATACTGTTAGACCTGACGGACTATTTTCAGATCAGGTCACATTAACTGATATACTAGATTTACGGCATTCAATTGCCGATAAATTTGATTATGATTCAATTTTACGTACCAATTTGATCGAACTTTTGCGCGGAAATTTGCGCACCACATGGAAACGATTCGGATCAACTTTTTCGGCTGGCCCAGTTGTTTTTTATGGTGATAGAGTTACCGACAGCACAATATTTGTTGGCGGTCTAAGCCGGCTCGATGGCCCAAGCGGCAATCGCCGTACATGGTCTGACTCTGTTATTACCGAACGCTATTCAGCAGCTGTTCAAGTTCCAGGTAACGGATCATCAGTCACTGATCCGTTACAGGTAGCAATCGCTCCATATAATATCAACGTCCTTTGGAACACCGCCGCTCCAGGTCGCGGTCCAGGTTCCCGACTAAACGGTGCCGCTCCGTGGTGGTGGAATGGTGATAAGATTCAAATAAACATTGCTGAATTCAGAGCTGGTTTGCCAGTAACTGACAGCGATCAAGTCAGATTTATATTACCTAGTGAAGATCCGGATGCTATATTAATTCATTTTGAAGGCATGACCACTGATCCTAATGGTGGAGTGCCTTTTAGTACCACCACCCCAACGGCTTCAAATCCAAATACCCCCATTGCTGGCAATAGAATATTAAAAAATGGTCAGGGAATCGCAGTATCACTCGATGGTTCAGGAAACTTAATAATCGAATTGAATTCAGATGCAACAATCCCACCCGTAGTTCCGGCGACCCCATTTCAAGAATTTGGTGATGCAGTTCCTGTTATTGCGCTCGATACAGCCGTTTCTACTGTCATGCATGTAGAATTTGCGGTTGTATACGGAGCTGGTCGCGGTTTATCTCATAAGCCTGATTATATTCATACTGCTCATTATCGTGGTGATCCAACCAATTCATCAAAGGTGATGCTTCGCCCAGGTCTTTCCGATCGAAGCAGGCTCATACCGACCTACCTGAATGAATCTCCATGCATTCAGACTGGAACGAACCGTAATCTATCTCGCACATCTGACATGATGGTAGATCCTGGTTCCAAGACTATACATATAGCTCCATATCGTAATATTCTAGTCCCTGCTGTCGTGTTTCGGGATGGAAATAGACTTAATTGGGACCCAATGGGCAACTATTGGGGGGCGATGCCGACAAGGGATCAAAGCGGAATAAATGTAGTTCACACAACGGTTGACCCGCTTAGTTTATTCTGGAATGGCCCAGGTGCAACTGTATATGCTGAAATACCACTCAACTTTTTACCAAAACCGGGTTTGCACCATGTTCCGATTATTCCAGTAACAAACGCTATTTTTCCATCTGGCATCAATTTTGTATTGATGTCAAAAGAAGGGCCATTTGGGGCATCGAATTCTTCAGATTGGAATAGAGGACTGGTAAGCTATCCTGCCGCCACTCCGGGGTATTACATCGTAACTCCTGTTGTCGGTGAAACTTACGGTACTGGTGCCCTGCCATCGATATTTGGCAAAAAATACACAAACAACAAATTGCGATCCGTAAATGGCGGCCCATTCAAGGGTATTCAATTCCCGCCATTTTATGCTCCAGCACGAATTACTGGTGTGTATAAGCGCAGCATTCCAGCTCTTGTTCCGACTTCGTCTCCATTTAATCTGGATCGCGTATTTGTTGGTGGAGTCGGTACTGATGTTAACTTACTACGTGATGATTTCGATGGTCCGACATTCTTACTTGATGTCGACGTGAATGGGGATCTTTATTTTATCTTGAATTCAGATGTTATTGATTTAACAAAATCAACACCGGGAACGACATTCGATAACTCTGAATTCCTGATTGAATGCACGTTATTTGGCTTTGATCGAGGTTTCTTGGAGACCAACGGGCGAGTACTCAATACTCGTGATTGGATCATTGCTGCTAATGATTTCATAGATACATCCGATTCTAGAGTTGGAGTGATTGCCCCTGCTCCGCTTTCGCTCTATGCTACCAATAATGAAGTCACTATTTATTATAGTCGTCAACCATATCAGGGAGATGTATTTGGCAGTCAGAATGCTTATTCTGATGATGTCCAGCGTCTCGGTCCACTGGCAATTTCCGAAGCGACAAGTCTCAAATTAAACCCATTGGGTCCGGTCAGTACTCTGTCTATGCCGAATAAGGTTGGTTATGAAGTTCTGACTGCAACGAATTTCGTAACATCACTTGGAACCGGTCGTTTGTCTGGATCAGTTCCGATAAAGTTACTCAATACAGTTGAGAATCCAAATGGAGCACCGGATTATACTGGTACGTTGCCAGATCTGAATAGACGATTCTCTTTGAATAGGGTTGGTTTTGAGGATTGGGTTACTCCGAAATTCCCAGTAACTGATGCATCAGTATTAACTCGTCCCAGTATCAAGAGGGGGGCGATGTCGGAGATATTTGATAGAGATATGAATACAGAGTTTGCTGGATGCGTATCACATCTTCCCCTTGGGTCTTATTTCCGCGACAAAGATTTCATAGGGAAGACTCTATATCAGACGAGAAGTACCAGTAACATTGGCATGATCACACAGGGAGCAATATCGTTTCCACCGTATCAAGCTCCCGCAAATCCAGCAACTGCTGGGAATTCTACATGGGAAGGCACAGAATTCATTTGTGGTCAGACCAACGGTGCATCCGGGGCCGGTGGGGAAGTTATAATCAAAGTCGATGGTACTTCTAGTTTCTCCGATATTACTAAATTCAAGACGGCTCGTGGCGGAGCCGGATGGTCGCTAACTGAGCCGTGGCCCGGAGGAGCGATTTCTTCCAGACTACCAAAAGCCCGTCCTAATTCTGAGGTAGGATCAGTATTAGTAGGCACGGCATACTTAGTGCGATCGCAGCCCGAATTGTTTAATAATATCGAAGTTCATCCAGGTCATGAACTTCAAATGGTTATAGTGACCCAGGCCACTCCAGCCTATTTCCGAGATACAGATATTTTGCATTCGGCTAATGGAACTAATGAAGGTTTCACCGCTCTCGATAGGTTTAGAATTTGGGGTCGTCCCATTGAAAAGCGTCGCGCGCAACTCGATGTTAGCACTGCGACGCTTACGGATAAACCATTATTTGTGAATAACATCTATGATGATCCAATTTTCTATGGATCGAGTGATATGAATCTGGCTTCTCTTAAACAGGAACTACTGCCCATAACGGTAAATGGGCAGACGGTATTCACTCTTTCGAATAGACCTATAGATCCAACAACAGTCATGCTATTTGTTCGTGGCGTTAAATTAGTTTATGGAATCGATTACACGGTTGGAGGAATAACAGATCAGACTGTTACATACATAGTCAGTGGATCGAATCCGCCATTACTAACCACAGATACACTCGAAGCCTGGTTCATGCTTCTATAGCGACTTATAGGACCGGAGCCGCAGTTTCAGGAGGATATACTCGTGCCACAACCTCGTAAAGAGCAAATTAAAGACGTTCTTACACGCCATGCCAGATTTGTTTTTTCTCCAGATGCCGGCGTAAATATAACCGGTATTTCATATGCTAATATTGCACCGTATATAATTTCTGATACATATGATGGGGCCCAGGAAAGTACTCCAGCTTCAGCAGAAGCTTGGATCAATATTCCATTGGTGAATGGCGATACGATTTCCGTTCAGATTGATGGCGGAATTGTAACTCCAATAGTTTTTGACGGAACTGAGACCACTGCAGCCAGAGTTGTAGATAGGATTAATACCACATTTGGTTCTACCATAGCGTTTATCCTAGGCGGGAATGCCAATCTTGGACCGGCGGATTATTATGATGGTTTTAGAATTACTAGTCCCACAACTCCCACAATTACTGCAACATCATCTATAACCCTTGCCAACGTTACTGCTGGAGTTCTATTTAAGTTCGGACTTAATACTACCTATACTGGATTTATTGCTCCTACCCGTGGTGTTGTCACTCATTCTGCTGATTTACGTGGTGGGTACGTGCGTCTTAAGACGCTCGACGGTAAAAATATTCTCACTGATAATCCAGCACTAATCCAATGTTTGAATAGAAAAATTGATGTCCCGGGTGGAATTCCAATTCATGGTAGATTAGTTAATGATGCTTTTTCGTCAGAAGTCATTATAGAATATTATGCTAGAATGCCACTTGAGCCAGAGGTTATTACCTTCAATAGCAGCTTCGATTTATTGGTTGCAGGAGATACCATAGACTTTACTTTTACACTTGGGGCACAGACAGTTGGTCCAGTAACTGTTATATTCCCTGGTGGTCCGGGACTTACTAGAGATGATGTAGTTGATGCAATAAATACAGCATTTGGTACTTTACTCGGAGGACTGCAAACTGCTACAGTAACAGGATCAATTTGTCAGCCATATAGCTTCGGTGGATTACCGACTTTAGATCGTTTTGCAATAATAGTAGATGAAGGTGCTATACAATCATTCGTTCTCACAGCAGCAGATGTAACGGCCGCTCAAGTGGCAGCCACAATCACGGGAACCCCGATAGTTGGGTTAAATGTGGTTCCTATAAGTGATGGCAATGGGAATACGTATCTTTCATTTAATAGTACTAATACTACTGGTAGAACTTCTTCGTTGAATTTTTGTGGAAGAACCCCCGCTTTCAATAGTTCATCTTTATATTCTCCAAGCAATTGGTCCAGATTGGGCATAACCCCAGGCCTGTATCGAGGCACGATAGTAGCCGAACAGTTTGGAGATGCAGAAATCAGAATCAGAGGATTGGGTCGGGGATCTTCATGCAGTGTTGTTGTGAGCAGTGTCAATGCTATCACACTCACCCGAATGGGCCTTACCGCTGCTACCACTGTTGGTATAGATAATGGTGAGCAAAAAATAAACTTCCCCGATCTAAGAGTCACTCCAACTACGACGATCCCTATAACGACACAAGTTCAAATTCAAGCCCTGATTCCAGAGGCTTTGGAATTTGGTGAAGTTGATCCTGCTGCTGAATCAATTGTCGAACAATTTAATAATGATACAGCCGGGGCAAATCAAGAGGGAGCTCTATCAGCTGGCTTGATTTTTTCTGATCCAACCTTATCTGATATTAGATATTATGGCATGACTAATGGAATGTCAAGAGGGGTAGCCGATATAGGTAAGTCCGTATTAATAAATCAATATGGTCAAATTGACGCTCAGTTATTGAGACCAGCATATGAAGAAGCGCGTAGAACATTTGCAAAATTCATTCGTGGTAATTTTAAATCTGGTTATAACACTGTAGCTGCTTTGGTCGCCAGTATTATTGAAACGCCAGGAACTAATGGCAACCCGGTAGCGAAGTCGGCATCATTTACAGTAGATGTTGATCCTGATAATTCTTATGCAGCAACAGTAGCGTTTAATGTTCGGATACATCGTGATGTCGGTGGCGGCGTCATTCCATTCCGGGTTGAAAGATCTGCTGCGGGGTATAATCATCAGGCAACCTTAGCTGCTAGTACGCTTTTATATGGTGATCCAGATTTAGTCTTCGCAGATGATAATACTGTTGCAGCCGGAATATCAACTGGTGGACCCGAATATCTCACATTATCTGATGTTAATTCTAAATATGTTCGCATACTCGAAAAATATGCGAACATGCAGAGCCCAAGTCTACTTCGAAAAGTCAATGCTGCCTGGACCGTGACTGTTGGCGATGGAATAAATAGTTTCGGTGATTTTAATGGAACGAATGCCATCCAACAAGCGATAGCATTCTATTCAGCTGCACCAGCATCTGTACTTAATACGATGCGGATCCAATGCAAAGAAGGAACATACATAGTAAGCGCAGCCAATACTTCCATTACTGTGCCAGCCACTATTGGCAGATTGACAATCGAAGGAAGTGGTGGAGTAACTATCAGAAATTCGACTGATGCTACACCAATCATAACGAATACCGTAGGGGCAGATTTATATTTGAATAACATCACTCTTTACGGTAAATCCGGTGCATATTCTGCTGTCGAGGTCACATCCCCTGGTTCCGGTACCATCCCATTCGTATGTATGACCGATTGTGATGTGACATACGTTACGATGCAATTAACTAATGCCGAATTTATGGCGAATCGGTGTTCATTCTTAACGAATTGGTTCGAGAATATTAGTGTAATACTTAGAGATGGTGATACTATCAAACAAATAACATGTATAGACTGCGATCTTACTGTTATGGTTAATAGCAAGCCTATTCTTAGAGTATATGCGGATGCTTTCGATATCCCGATTACAACCATTTCGAGAGTGCTATTTGAGAGATGCAATATTGGATTGAGATCGACTATTAACAGTGGTGGGATGTTGGCTGGAAATTGCGGAGTAATTGATTTAGTTCCGATTGGAAGTTGTTACAACACTGGCACCGGTATAAATATAGAAGAAATGAAATGGAAAGACTGTACTGTTGTCGCCAATCGCGGTTCTTCTACCGTCAGCGTATTAATCCATTTGCTGCCAGTCAATAATGGCAACATAGTATCTGACACAACCACTGAATTTGCACGTGTTGGGAATGTCATAATTGATGGTGGTAGTTGGTTATGCCCATCAGTCAATACTTTATTTAATCCATTTACTATTCTTGGTGTAGAGAATATAACAATTAAGAATGTTGAATTAGGATTCAGTAATGGATCTCCTCATTATGGTATAGCTACAGGTGAAGTAGGCTATTGGGCTACTGGCGTAGATACTACTATTCCAGGTACTGAATGGGGGGCTTTCGCGTTATACGCCAGCACCAAATTGATTTTAGAACATGTTAAATTTAAGAACCTGGTGCGACTCACTGCTGGTGCATCTGCGATCGGTGATGTATTTATTAGGTATAATCGGATTTATGTAAATGATGTTTCGATGGAAGACATAGTGTTAGCTGGAAGCGGTGTCTATCCGCCGCAAAGGGTCAGATTGAGGCCCGCAACGGGAACCGTTACCACAAGGGGCGGGACAATTAGAGACTGGCGTATACGTGTTAATCCGTGTGATCCAGGTACGTTACACTCTGATTCTGTCATATCTTATGAACCAAGCGCAAATGCTGTCGATTTTTCTAACATATTTATCAGTGGTTTCGAATGCTCCGATCTCAGCAATGGTTCATACGCTTTTCTCATTCCTCAAGCGGGTACTAACCAATTTTATACCGGATCGCCCGTCGTTACCGATAATTTAGTAATTCAAAATAGTACCTTTGCCGCTAATAAGGAGGGTTTCGAACTTACTAGCGCTGAGGCCAATCAACAAATAGGCGTAACATTCAGAAATAACCATATTTATAATAATATTTTACAAGGAATAAGCATACATATGAATACGGCTGCCGTTCAAGTCTTGAAGATCGTTCTAGAAGATAATAATGTACACAATAATGCTGTTGGTTTCGGTATCCCAGGAGTGTATATAGGATCTGGTCAATGGGGAAGTGGTTCATGGATACAAATAACGAATAACTATTGTGGTGATAACAGCACTGCTGGTGCTTTCCAAATGCGAATCCAAACTATAGATTTCAATATCGACAGTGCACCCCAAGGTATGATAATGGGCAATGTATTTGGCAACACCGCTTGGAACGTACTCTGGGTTAATATAATTAGCGGGGCTGCACCTGCGGGTCTCGTGTCTCCTACCTTTGCTCCTCCGTTGATGGGGTGTCATACTGGACAATCAGCCGCAAGTCCGGCGGCTTTTACCTTTGGGCACATAGTGAGAATGAGTGCTAACCTTGGAGTATTATGGTCTATCTGATAAAGATCTGGGAAGCTATTAAGTCGTTCTTCAAGACGCTATTTACGTGGTTTCTTCGCTATCCCGCGGCAACGATCATCACTATATTCATAATTATCATTGCGACTGCATTCCTTGTTTATGGTAAAAAGTTACAAATCGGAGGATTGCTCGCTAAACTTTGGGGTAAGAGTGTAAGCAACAAACCAACGACTCGAGACGTTGTTCCCACCGGCAGGGTCGATGAAAACGGAAAACCCGTTCAGCCAGGACACTCAGATACTGGTGGGTATGTCCAAGCTCCAGTATCGACTGATATTAAAGAACCTGGGATCTTTAGCGATCCTAATGTTGTTGAAATTATTGATCCGGAAAAAGGTGAGGTTGCAATCCCGTTACCCATCGGAGTTACCAATAAAGACGTTAAGGAAGTGATTAGGATCACGCCCAATATCTATGAAGTAAAACGGAATGATGGCGGTATTAGTTCCCACGAACTCGATGATTTGTTAGGTAAAATTAATAAATGAAACGTGCAATACCACTATTTATTTTATTAATTCCGTCCGTATCCTATTCTCAACAACCTGAATGCCCTCCACCTTATAAGGTGTGTCTTACTGAAGAAGAGCAGAAGCAGATCGTGGCTGCTCTTAAGGAACTGAAAAATATTAAAGATTCTCCAGCTCAGTTAGATATTGAACCCATAACTATTATCGAAGATTGGGAGCAGAGAGTATATATAAATGGTGGTGAGAAGAACCCGATAAAGTTAAAGCTAACAATCGGAGACACTATAAGCAGGGACTTAGAAGCGCAATTACCGATTAGAGTATATTATCGAGAAGAACCTGAAGATCCAGTATTCAGATTTAGACTTCGAGCGCAATTTGGAGTTCTTGCTCCTGAAATTGTTCGTAGTATCAGGGACAAGGAATTTGAGGTATTTTATCATACAGCACTTGGGATCGATTTTTTCCATGTTGGGATTTGGAATCTGGCAATAAACGCTGGTACCGCGGGTTTTGGATTAGGAACTGGTATTGATATAACCAAAAATTTTGGTACGAATGTTGATTTCCTCGTTAAGTATGATAAGATTTATCCAGAATTCATACCTACTATGAACTTAGGTGTTTACTTCGCACTGTACTAGTCCTTTATAGGACAGGACTGGAAGATGAGAAACATATTTCTCGTATTTGTTTTGATGGCTTGCTGTGGGTGCCCATCTCCTGTTGTTCCTCCTGCTCCTCCGATTAATCCGCATGTGACACCGGTTTCTGGTGCTGATAAATGTAATGCGGCATGTGATCATATAGCAATGATAGCATGCGAAGAATCGAAACCCGTTGTTGTAACAGATGGTGGGATTATGTCATGTGTGGATTTTTGTAAATATCAGCATGCAAATGGGGTGTTTTGGAATACCGATTGTCTAACACAAGTAAAAACATGTTCAGAAATTGAAACAGTCTGCAATGTCAAATGAAAATACACCAATGATCGGTGTATTTTCGGATCGATGGTAAAATGTGAATTATCGGTTAATCAGCTTCAAAGATTAAGAAGAGTATTGATCGATGGAGTTGGTAGACCGGATACTATTACCAAGTTATTAGAGGAAGTTACTCATCCAGAAATACTAGATGCATTACTCGATAAACTATTGTCGTCTGATAATATCAATCTTTGGTGTTGCGAGCGCGCAATCAAAATAGGAAAAGGTGATTTATCCAGAGTAGAAGACAGATTAATATCCGAGACTATCTATAGGATTAAAAATAAACTTACTACCCCAAGTTCTATTGTTATTATAGCCAAAATTAAACATATGAATGTTAAAAAGGTCCAAGATGCGATTATAACCTGTGATTTTTTAACCTATCCCGAGAAAATTGAATTATTGGAGGATGTCACTAAGATATCCGGGGCGTCCATAGACAAAACCATGGCATGGTATGCACAGATCAAGGGAGGGATTAAGGTTAAGTCATTGTTTATATTAATCAATAACTCTATAGATAAAATTAACCGTTCCTATAAATATAGAATCAAAGAACCGGTAGCGACTCGACCTGCCAGCAGAGAACAAATTCAAGACCTATTAAATTTGATCAAAGTAAAAACCATACAAGATACTTGATCGTTAATTGTACATTATGATGTGAACGAAGTACTCGAAAAACTTAGATCCATCCGCACCCTTGCTGACCCCCAGTTAAAACCGTCGCCATATTTGAAATCCGAATATGTCGATGAATATGATAATACGAATCCGGTCGCTCTTCGTAATTATCAAAAGTCAGGCATTCTAAATTTATTGATGGTGGAACGGTCTCTTTTGGGGGACGACTGTGGACTTGGGAAGGCTCAGCCTATTGATGCGAACGTTTTAACGCCTTCTGGCTGGACCGAAATCGGAAAACTGGCTGTAGGCGATTGTGTCATCGGATCTGATGGAAAACCGACTAAAATTTGCGGGATTTTCCCCCAAGGTCGTAAAGACATATATAAAGTTACAATGTCTGATGACTCAAGTGCAGAATGTTGCGAAGATCACCTTTGGACAGTTCGTACTGGAAACACCCGCCGTTCCGGTGGTTGGAAAGTTTTTTCCTTAAAACACATTGTGGCTGCAGGTTTGTTACGTTGTCATAGATTAACTGGTCGTCGGTGGTCCATCCCAATGGTTGAACCAGTCCAGTTTACCGAAAAACATCTCCCAGTTGATCCGTATTTACTAGGAGTTTTGCTGGGGGGCGGGTCTTTGCCCGGAACTATAGCTGTATCGAATGGAGATCCAAAGCTTTTTGATTTAGTTCGATCTAGGCTCCCAGCCGATTGTAGATTCGGAACTAGAAAAAAAGACGGAATAACAATAAGCGTAATCGGAAGAGCCGGAGTGAGAAATTCTTTACAACGTGGAATTATAGAACTCGGTCTGATGAAAAAGAATTGGTATACTAAATTTATTCCATCAATATATTTGTTAGCATCGGTATCACAGAGAATTGAATTGTTACGAGGTTTGATGGATACAGACGGTTATGTATCTAAAGATGGAAAAGTTACACAATTCTATTCATCAAACAAAACTCTTGTTGACGACTTCGTTCATCTCATTCAATCGCTAGGAGGTGTAGCTAAAGTCAAATCTAAAATGCCGACTTTGCGTGGTAAATCTAGAGCAAAGAATGGACGGCTTGCGTATACAGTCACGATTTCTCTTCCAAACAGTATTCTCCCGTTTTATCTTCCAAGAAAAGTATCGAGATGGGTACCAAGAACCAAATACCCTCCAATTCGTTATATTGCCAAGGTTGAGTTATCTCGTGAAGCAGAATGTGTATGTATTAGTGTAGAAGCTGAGAATGATTTATATGTAACGAATCATTTCATTGTTACCCACAATACGTTGGAAGCATTAAGTGCTATTGGTTATATTTGGCTTAAAGAACCCGAGTATGTACCTATTATCATAGCCAAAAAGTCAGCTTTGCATCAATGGGGAAGTGAAGTCCAAAAATTTCTAGTCGGTATGAGCACCGTCACAGTTGAAGGCCAACCGTTTGAACGCGATAATATTTATCAGGATTTCTTTCTCAACTACAACAAAGATAGCAAACGACTTCTAATTCTGACATACGAAATTCTATTTAAGGATTTACGTGAATCTGTGGTCAAGGATAGATCGGAAAAGCCCGATAAAGATACGAAGAATAAACTTAAACAAGCAAAATTGAAGCATAAGCAAATCTTATCTAATTTCGAGAGTGGGAAGTTTGCTTTTCAAGCGCATTTCAATGAGAGACCATTTGGTATCCAAGAACATGTTAAAGATAGGCTTAACATAGCTGCTCAATTTGGCGCCTCTGCTCCTGTTACCAGACCGGGCATGTGGGATGATAAAGATGAGCAGATGCTGCTCAATACATTACAGTTAAAAGAAGCAGTTAAAGAATCCGATAATTCAATTAAAACACTGAGCGACTTAATTGCTCCGCCCAAAATTGTGCCGGGCATAATGAATTATATATTGGAAATGCAGAAACTCCATCCTAATGCCAAGTTAATGTTTGTAATGGATGAAGTTCATACTGTCAAAAATTATAGAGGAAAAATCCACGCCACATGCTATGATGTGGCAGCAATAAGCAATAGAGTCATCGGCATGACGGCCACGCCGGTTAAAAATCGGCTCATGGAATTTTTCTCTATATTTAGAATAATTCAACCCAAGCTGTTTCCTAGAGTCTCTCATTTCATGAATGAATTTTGTGTAACTAAACTGCAACCTATCGGTGGAGGTAGAAAGGTACCGATCGTCGTCGGTTACAAAAATTTGGATAAATTCATCGAGCTGATTGAACCGTATTATCTTTCACGGCGTAAACATGAGGTCGCAAAAGAGTTACCACAGCTCGTTACTCGAGAACTTGTCTGCGAACTTACGGCCGATCAAGAAGAGCTATACGACTTGGCAGAAGTCGGTTTACTAAATAAGAACGACGATGATTCATCGTCTGCTGAGATTTTATCTTCCATGGTCATGGTTCAGCAAGCGGCAAACGCCCCACAGCTCATCGCAGATGAGAATGGCGTTCCGTTTGAGGGAGAATCATCCAAACTCAATACTCTGCTAGATTTGTTTCAGAATGAACTCTGTGATACCAAGACGATCGTTTTCTCTAGATTCGAGAAGATGGTATCACTTATCGAGAAAGAATTGATTAAGAATAATATTAAGTGTGTCAGGATAACGGGTAAGGAGAATAAAGCAAAGGATAGAGAAATAGCGAAGAATATCTTCCAAGATCCGAATTCTGGCACTAATATTATACTCATTACGACGGCAGGAAGCGAATCCATCAATCTGCAATCAGCTGAACATTTAATTTTTGTAGACATGCCGTGGAGCTTTGGAGACTACGCGCAAACAACTGGGCGCATGATCCGCATCGGATCGCACCACCTCATGGTCATGGTGACGCATCTTATGGCGATCAGAAGAAATGGAAAGAAGACTATAGATCATCATGTACTGAAGACACTAAAATCCAAGAAAAAGTTAATAGACAAGGTTGCCGGAGATACACTTCATGGCGGCCTTGAAGTTTCTGATACTATGGATATTTTCAAATCTATACGAGAAGAGCATTCGGACAAAGCAACGCCAGCAAGAAAAATACACAGCGCCAAGAATAAGCCGAAGATTTCAACCGCAAAGCATGAAGTGCCTCCAGCCCAATTAATTGATATCGATCTCAGTTCCATTTAGATGTATTTTTTGATGGTATGTCACACGCTACTCATTGTTGCATAATCCATGGTTGTAAATACGGGGAAAGCGATTGCCCTGTTGCCGCAGGAATAGAACCGCAAAAACATCCGTGTCGAACTTGTGGCGAGATGTATGAAGAATATAAAGAGGCATCCATTGGCCCGTTTTGTCCTGATCCTAGATGTCGTAGAACCAACGTAGTGTTCTTAGACAAAGCTGTAATATATTATAATGAAGCAGGTATAGGCAGAGACTCGCTTGCGACCAAATGCTTATCCTGTGGGCTTGAGGGCCCGAAAGAGGATTTTTTCAGAAGGGCTAAGGGCTGATGCCCTGCGAAAAATGTGGGGATTCGGGCATTATCGAACAAGACGGTAAGTTGTATGAGTGTATCTGCGCCTATATTCGCAGAAGAGCGGCCGAGATGCCGCCATACATAAGGAAGGCACGGGTAACCTTTCCTCATTTACAACTTCCAGTCATCAAGTTAATTGATAGATCACTCTATGTAATATCCTCTTGGAATGATATCAAAGCTATCATCAAAATAATGATGTTGAAATATCCGAATAAATTTATAAAAATAACTAGTGATCGAGAAATCAGAGATGTTTATGTGGGGGCGGCCTCGAGGTCGGCTCGAGGCATATCGTCGAATGATGACGAAAACCTTGAAGTATATAATAGTCTCCAAGACTTGATGGACCTGCCGGATCTCATGGCAGTTAGACTTAATGAAATGCATTATAAGAATAAGGCAGCCCCGGGAGCCCTAGAGGAAGCTCTATCCTATAGATTGGACAGAGATAAGCCGACATGGGTCATATCGAATATCGATAAACCATTCGTAAATGGCAGTCACGCCTGGTCAGAATCGATTTCTGAGTTATTAAATACGGCATTCCAGAAGACGAGTATCCCGCGAATTCTACCTAGGACTATAGTCAATGATTTTGTGGATGAGAAAGGGCATTCGCAAAACATCATGGCAGTCTCTATTTCTTCTGGGATTTCCGCACCCGCTCCCGGGGGCTTTAGACCCGACCTGGCTGACTATCAAGCTATAGTGGGTGAAGCCCAGGATAACCCAAAGGAGACCAAAGAAAAACCCACCAAGAAAATTCGGTCCGTACCCGATTCTGACGCAAGTGTGGATCCATTGGCAATGTATGGTAGCGGGGTAAATAAACCCAAGAGGTTTGGGAATAGGGATTAATGGAAAGAATATTAAGATCAGTTATTACTGTAGGCGGTCAACCTGAGACTGAGGATGCATATAATAACTGGATTAAATTACAAGAATATAACCTAGAATTTCCATCCGAAGAAGATAGTAAGATCTACCAATATTTGGTGAAATTCTACGGGCAAATGAGTAGCCCGCCAGACTTTGCCTTGGTCAAGGAATATTTTGAGAATTCGGATGATATTGAGACGGTCACTAGGCTAGAAGAAATCAAAAACTCCCAATATTATATTCGGACAAACTACCTAGCCATATTACGAGCTGAACTGGACAAACAACAGGTAAAAGGCGTAATTTTACTTTGTAGAGATGCCACAGCCATTGCTGAACACGGTAGGAATTTAGATAAACCTGTAGATGGTAAAAAAACACTACGTGGCGTAAATGACGCCGTAAACTATCTCTATACTAAACTTAGTGATTTCACTAGGATCGAAGGCGGAGAGCGTCTTGAAGGCGTAGTATCTGATGATGCTGACGAAGTCATTAGTGAATATGACGTTATATCTAAGACCAACAAGTATGCGAATCGCAATTTATTTGGACTTGAACCAGTAGATGTCGCTTGTCGTGGGCATAGAATTGGCGAATATTGGGTACATTGCGGGTTTGCAGGGGAGTTAAAAACTAGCGCATCAATAAACTACGCATATAATAATGTAGTGGTCTATGGCAAAAATATCTTCTATGCTATATTAGAAATGCCATATTCACAATTACGGAAACAGTTTTATGCTGTTCATTCGTCCCATGGAAAATTTGTAACTAAGTGGCATGGGGAAGATGGGTATATTGGATTAGACTATAGACAAATAAGAGACGGTGAGTTATCTCCAAGAGATAGAGAACGACTTGTTATTGTAGCTCGGGACTTTCAAGAAAACACCAAAGGCAGACTCTATATCTGGCGTCCCGATAAAGAAGTCACTATTAATGATATTCGTCGTAAGGCGGAGATGTTCCACAATAAATACGGATGCGATGGTATCATCATAGATCATCTCGGATTAGTTAAACCGTCAGGATCGATCCGTGATTATGTAGTGTCATTGAACTCTGTAGTTCGCGAAGGCCGAATGTTGGCGCTAAATTTTGGACGAGGCCGCGCTGTTCCAGTTCTTGCTTTATTCCAGATCAATAGACAAGGCAAATTGCGTGCTGATAAGAATGATGGTCGTTATGATTTCGCGGCAATCAGTTATGCTAATGAAATTGAAAAGAGCGCTGATGTCATTTCTTATACGTATTTGAACGATGATCTGCGTCGAGATGGGAAATTCTACTTCGGCAACTTGAAAAATCGAGATAATCCAATATTCGAGAGAATGGTTGGGAAGATACTGTGGAAGACTAGGCGTATGCGCGCTATCGAATCCGGTCTTCTTGATATGAATAACGATCAAATTCTTGCTGCTTGCAACCAACTTAACATTGAGGATCTATATGTCCAATAGAGGAATCAGAACGAGACATATTCCGGTATATTCTGAAGAAACTTTGGGCTTGGCATGCTGCCAGTTGATTCATACCATTGAAGATAAATTAGCCAAGAAATTTCCTGTCGTTGATAAGGCACTATATGATTGGGGAAGGTCTATGGTATTAATGTATCAACAGGACTTAATGAAGTTAATTCTAATTATATCGACGCTGTGCGTAAAGCCACTACGATTTGTGTAAGAGATAAAATTGATCTACAAACATATAGACACGCCATAGATGACGGAAGGACATTTAACCTAGACAAACTTTGTGATATTGCAATGAAAAGCAAATATTTCAATGAAATGGTTTCTGAAGGGTTACGGAATGTGGTAGTAAAACTCGTGATGGATGAATAATGCTTGATGGTCAAAGTATGCTTTGCGTGGTTATCATTCTGTCCGTATTTTTGTTTACAACGTCGATAACAGCAGATTATTTTGGTAGATTCATCGTACGACGACATTTCATAAAATTAAATCGGTTAGAAGTTCAGGATGAAGAAAATCAAAAAATCTGTAAAGAGATCCATGACCTGTGAGGATGTATGCATATAGCACCAATGCCTGAGAGCGCTGGAGTATTTGCAGAGGATGAAAAATCAGAACGGTCTTGCCCGAAGTGCGGAGGCGAAGTCCGTGTGAAGAAATGGGAATCAAAATGCGGTGGCTATGAAGATTATAAATACACATGTACAAAATGTAATCATTATTGGTGGGTTGAAGGCATCGATTCATGAGCACAGGTGAAACGGCTCTGGAAATTGCTTGTTGTCATTTATGTGCTGTATCCGATATCAAAGAGGTTGGATGTGCAAAAGAAATAAATGTGCTTGATAAGAAAGAACGAAAAGAAGAAGAAAAAGTTGATGTTACTGAACTTATGCGAAAAGCGATGAGGATTTGTCTTTCTGAAAATATTGATGCTAATGGCTATCGAGATGCAATTAGAGCGGCTAGAAACTTATCGCCATCTGAAAGAAATAAAATAGCAACTACTAGTAAATATTTCCATGATCTGGTCCCTGATCACATTGTGATGATATTGGTGATGGAGGCATAATATGCGCAATATGCGAAAACCCGTTTTCATTGTGGTTTTTAACAGAGATCATTGTATCGGCATATCTAGACATATTGATACTTGGCATAAAGATGGTCGAGTGCGCTTAGATGGTAGTGCATGGATAAGAGAATCTGATGTTCATAATACTTGGAAAGCGGCACAAAACCAAGCACTTGACATATTACAAGCAGAACACATTGAATTACATCAGAAGTTGGTACAGCTTGAATCTGAAATAATACGCATAAAACAATTAGAAGAACCAACTTTATGATTTCATCACATCATTAATTATTCTATTAGCCAGCGCTTTATCACAGTCTCTAATATAATCTTTCTGCATCTTATCCTCATACACATGAGGATCATCATAGGCATATTTCCATTCTCCACAACGCTTACAAACCATGATTCTTTGCTCTTCTCTATAGGACACTCCGCTAGTTTTATATCTAATGGTTTTAAATGTACGCTTCCATTTATGATCTTTTCGTAGAATTTTCCGTATAATTCTTTGGAAAATCTGAAACATCACTGCCCCATCCTATCAACAAGCAAATTGAATAACTTTGCACGAAGAGTTGCTAAATTCTCTGGAATTTTCGGGAGAGATTTTTCCAGTAATAATCTACCTGGGAAAACACGTACAATCCCATTCACTTTCTTAGTATATATAACATCATCAGGATTTATTCCGCATTTCCTAGCCAAGCCTCTTAGATGTCCGATTCTAACACTTATTGATAAATAATCATGTTGTTCTTCCTGCGATAATGTTTTGAACATATATAGTAAATGTACAATTGAAATTGATAATGACCATTAGCCCAGCACTCCAGGAATGGATGCAGCGTAGAGTAGCTGCTATTGAGAAAGTGTACGGAGCCTATGATGTTCTAACCGAACATGGGGTTGAGATTCCGGAGAGAGGAACTAACCAGCAAGTCGCATGCCCGTTCCATGGTGCTGATCGGCGTCCCTCGGCCAGATATTATGGAACTACCGGGAAAGAGCATTTCCACTGTTTTACATGCAAAGTACATGAGAGTGCAGTTGGATTATATGCTAAATTCAAAAACATTAAGTTCAACGAGGCTCTTACCCAGTTAGAAAGAAGATTCCATATTAAGACTCCGCGCATGCCCGAAGATGCGATCAGAGAGCCTGTTGAGAAAAGCTCTCATTATGAATCTGAAGCTTGGAAAGACGTCTCACGTGTTCTCGAGTTGCTCGAGAAGAAGCTTATGCGGTTGCGCGATAAAGTTGCATTGATTGATTTTATAAGATTTTGTCGCGTTCTAGATACAGTAAAATGGGACTTCGATCACAATGGCCATATTTCAACTCCACCGATGATCGATGTTCTTATCAAATTACGGAACATGATGGACAACCCAATTACCGATGTCATATGCGACTAATAGAACCAATCCGATATTGTCTGCAGTTGAATACTGATGAGGCAATTGAAATTCTAGAATTAGACCCAGAACGTGAAACCATACTTAAGGATATCGCGGTGGGGTCAGCATTATCACCAATTCTAGAGCATTGTTCATATGTAACAAGAGTATCCGTGGAAGAGGCCAAAAAACATTATTCTAAAAAACTAGAGAATTTATTACGAACTGCTCCGATCGGCGCTTTGATTAAACTCGATAGACTATGTTCATTAATAGATAACTGTCCAATGTCTAGCACCAAAGAATGCATAACAAGCAATATTTCGAGGAAATCTAAATTTCCGGTTTGTTGGGAATACGGTATTGAGGAAAAGCTTTCGAATGACGATTTGACAGTAGCAAGGGATTTGGCAAACCACATTGTCCAGGCTTGGCGTGCCGGACAGTATGTATTAATTATTGAGTGCTGATGGATTTCTCAATTTCCAATTCTTCGAGGAGTTTTAATGCTCGAGCTGACATAACTTTTGGCAATTTTACCTGCAATAAAATAAGCAAATTACCGACTCTATTATTTATTACATCCTTTATCCCGGCTCCATGGACAGTAACCATCGAAACACCAGGTTCCATGGGTTTCGGGATACTGAATAGTCTAGTCGTATCATCTAATGATATGATTTGATCTTCTCCGCCTTTCAAAGCTTTGTACAAAGAAACAGCATGAGAAGTGGCCAGATTCAGGCCGATTCGCTGAAATCTTGGGTCATCTAGCACCTTAATTTCAACATAAAGATCTCCTGGAGGTCTGTTAATTCCTGGGGCTCCCATTCTTACCAATCTAAGTCTTGTGCCTGTGTCTACACCAGACGGGATTTTTACAGTAACACTTTTGTTTTGAATTCCTTCTCCAGTTCCTTTGCATACAGGACAAGGGGATATCGGTCTATCACCGTGCCCTTTACAATTAGTGCATTTAATAATTCTTGGGCCATTTCGTAATTCATTGAGTATTTTTCCTCTTCCAGCACAAACTGCACAAATAATCCTCCGTGACCCTGACTTGCATCTAGACCCACTACATGCTGGACAAACAGTTCGAGTATCCGGTACTGAATCTATTGTTTTCTGACATCCGAATGCTGCTTCTTTTAGACTAATCTCTATTGCTAATTCAACATCCGTTCCATTTACTTCTAACGGCTGATCATAAATATGAAAGTTAGCAGTCCGTCTTCTGAAGAGGTCATCATCTCGTTTTCTAAAGAAACTCGATAAAACATCGTTAATATTGTTAAATGGATCGAAAAATTGAGGGTCACGTAGTGTATCGTATTTTTGTCTACTCTTAGTATCTGACAATATTTTGTATGCTTCTGTGACTTTCTTGAATTGTTCAGTAGCTTCGCTATTCTTATTCCTGTCTGGATGCAATTCTAAGGCCATTTTTCTATATGCTTTTTTGATATCTGCATCGCTAGCATCCCGTGAGACACCAAGAACTGAATAATAATCAGTCATGATCTACTTAGACTATACATCTTCGATATAATGCGAATTTTATCTTTTCTTTTCCGAATATTTTCGTGTATCTAAATTCATTTGCATATTTTGATTCTGTCTTTCCCATTCTCCGGGCATGATTATATAAAGTCTTCTTATGTAATACGAATCCATCCTCACTTACATAATGGTAATCCGGTTTAACTGTGTGGATCATTTTCCACCCAGCGGCTGAGTATATTGTTCCATGGTGGCCAAATGTAGTATCAGCAAAAGACACCAGACAGTCGATTTTCGTACATTCATTTAATAATAATTTTGAACAACGTGATATGAACCAAGAACCAAAATTTTTCTTATGGTACTGCGGGTGGATGCAGAAACGATCAAGTTCTAACACTTGATTTGGTTCAAAATTCATCGAAGTTGCAACCTCTTTCCTGATAACGCCTGCAAATTTGCATACCGCAATTAACTTCTCATCCAAGTATGCTCCGTATAGTTTCTTAGCAGTTCTCCCGTATCCAGCATAATGGTATGCTTGCATGAATTCTTCTGGTTCTGAATAATGTGAATGCTTCTGTTTTAGTTTGGTAGCCAGAACTTTTGTCACAATATTATTAAGTTGAAAACATGTCTGGGACAATTCAATTAATCGATTAGAATTGTCTACTAAAGAACTTATGAGTTTTTGTTTTACGATTTGTGGATTTAGAAAATCTCTCTCATATAGATAAAGAATTTTATGATCCGGGAAATAATCATTGACATAATTATATTTTCTAATATCGTTTGCTTTATGTTTGTCTAGCGAGTGCCAATATTCTCCCTGGCATTCGATCAATAATTTATGGTCTGGTATGTAAACATCAAATTCATACCAGCCAATAACATGATGCCGAATGTACGACATATTCATATCAGTCAAGATATTATGAACAGCACGCTCAATATATGAATCAACTCCTTTTTTAAAAGCTTCCGATAATCCTTTTGACTGAGATTTTCTATACTCGACTGTGCCCCATTTTGCTTTTGTTATACGACTTTGTTTCTCTCTATATGAATCAGATGCTTTAAACAATAACTGTTTACGCCTATAATCTTTATCTTGCCATAGCTTTTTAGCTACGACTGGTTGTCTCGCAGGCCAATCGCATTTGGAGAATGCTAATTTAACAGATTCACTTAATTTAGAACGAAATTCTGAGCTATCCCTCATTGACTTCTGTTTACGTGTGAATTCCGAATCTTCCCAAATCTGAAGTGACTTTTGTCTTATTACTTCAATTTCAGCATCACTAGCATCAGCATATTTCTTTTTTAAAGATTCACGAATTTTATTTCTAGTTTCTTTACTCATATTTTTATTAAATAACTTTATTTTATGTCTAACCTCATTTGATGACATAACGCATTGTAAACATACATATTTACCTCTTTTCTTTAATGCTCTAGCCAAGGCAATTTTTGATATTTGTAACTCTTTTAAACATTCTGTGCATTTAACAACAATTTTCGGATTTTGCTGAGTGTACAATTTCTAGTGCTCCTTCAACAAATGGATGATAGAATAACTATACAGCGCGACTGGTTTCAATATTATAGCTTCCATTTAGTACAGACTCTCGATCAACTTGGTCAACTCGTAGATACCTGTATAAAAAGAGGGTTGTACTCGATCGATACAGAAACCACTGGTGTCGACAATAGAATTTATTCAGATAGCCATTTTGAAGATGGAAAGAAAACCAAATTTGGAATTAGAACCATAGATAGAATAGTCGGCGTATGCATTTCATTTGATGGACAGCATGGGTATTATGTTCCACTCTCTCATGAGCCGGAAGATTCTGGGAATTTACCATGGGATGAAGCTTGGGAGCTATTAGCCAAATTAATAAATAGTAATGCAAGAGCCATCTTCCATAACTCAAAATTCGATTGTGAATTCTTATATCCAGTCACCGGTAAAGAATATTGGAAGATAGATCAATATGAAGATACATATTTCTTAGCTAAAATCATTAACCCAATTAAGACATCCCCGGCGGGATTGAAGCCTCTCACCAAGATTCACTATGGTATCGACATGGTGGAACTTGATGAGTTGTTTACAGCAGAGAAAAAAGAACAATTAAAACGAGCAAAGCAGAGATACAACTTTGCATTATTGCATCCTAAGGAAGGCCTCGAGTACGGCTGTTCTGATGGCATTTTTACTTATAAATTATATCATACTCTGAAAGATAAATTACAAGGATTCGATCCAACAATCTATGATTTGGAAAGAGCCTTCTGTAATGTGCTCCGGAAAATGGAGCGTAATCGCGTTCATATAGATGTTGATAGAGTCAATCAACTTCATGCTGAATGTAAGGAGGCCATGCAAGAGACCGGCGATTTGATCCGGCGATTTATTGAATCAAGAACTGGTAATACCGGTAAGTGGTTGACATTGAATGTTGGTTCTGTAACACAACTATCGAAAGCCTTCCATACAGATCCGGAAGGTATGAAATTAAAACCCACCAAAGAAATGCTAAACCCTGGTGGGGATTATTATAGCCACAATAATGATGATTCAGATGGCGACGATGAGCCGCATGAAGTTGAAATCGGTGAAGACGGAAAACCGAAGCAGTACTCCTTAAAAGACGAAATGGTCAAAACTCTCCATAGAGACTATGGAGAGAAGACTAAGATAACGCATAGATCCAAGACTGCTAGCATATTCGAATTTCTCCTCGAATACCGTCATTATGAAAAGATGGGAGGATCATTCATCGAGAAATTCCTCAAATCACATGATATATATGGCGATGTTAGACCGAATTTCAATCAGCTCGGTACTGACACAACTCGTCTTTCGGCTACTGCTGGTGATATAAAAGATGGATTTTCAGGAGTCAATTTTCAAGGGATCCCTCGCGATTCTGATGATGATAAACCAGAATTATTTAAGCAGATACGGAGTTGCATATCGGCTAGACCTGGGTATATCCTAGTCAAAATTGATTATGCTGGTGAGGAATTACGTGTAGTAACTAATATGTCCGGGGATCCGGTTTGGACGGAATCCTTCTTACATGGTGATGGAGACGTACACGCAATCACATCGCGTACACTATTCGGGAAGAAAAATATTAGTAAAGATGAACGAAATCGCGGCAAGCGCTGCAATTTCGCATTCATATATGGTGGTGGAGCTGGCGCCATAATGCGCAATGTTGGGTGTTCAATCGAGGATGCTCAACGTCACATGAATAACTTGCGAAATGATGTCCCAGTTTTGATGGGATATGTTGATTATCAAAAGCAATTTACCAAGAAACATAAGTGCATTTATACGGCATTTGGTCGTAGAATCCCGATTCCGACGATTGATTCACCGATTAAAGCCGTTAGGGCAAAGGCTGAACGTTGTGCTATCAATTACACTATTCAATCCACATCAGCAGATGTCTTGAAATTAGCAATGTGTTATGTGGATAAACAAATACGATTGAATAAATGGGAGGACAGAGTTCGCTACGTGCTAACGGTACACGATGAAGTTGTCTATGAAATTAGACCCCAATTCTTGATGGAAATCGTTCCGAAACTCCATGAGTGGATGGTTCTCCCAGGGGCGATGCATAAAGCTCATGGGCGTCAATGGGTGGTGCCGCTCGATACAGAGCCCGGAGTTGATGTTCACTGGCGTGCTAGGTTTGATTTCTTCCATATGGTCGACGGAGCTGTTCCCAGACCTAAAGACCTAGACGAAAAAGGAAATTATGCTGGTAAGCTGAAAGGCAACCAATATTTTGATAATGGAAGAGTGTACCAGAAAATTCCCGATTTCTTGCAGGCATATATATGGCGAAAGATTGATGGGGGACCTAAGTCATCAAATCCTCAGACAGAGGTTACACCGACACCTGAACCGGAGCCTCAATCTGAACTTGATCCCGAGTCTAAATTAGACACCAATGTCGAGTTAGAATCAACGGAGGCCATACTTCCAGTTAATGGTGATTTGGATATCGATATCGGACCTATAGAATTAGCCCCGAAACCTGAACCTGTATCGGAATCTGAACCAAAATCGGAAGAAAAGATACCGACTGAATCCGCGGTTCAAGCTCAAGAAGTAAAGCCCGTTCCCGGCAATGGAAACGGTGGTGGTTCTGTATTAAGATGGACTATCAGAACCGTTTTGACCGAAAATTCGATGAAGAAATTGTATGCTATCTGTATTCTAGCTGAAGGATCTCATGCTTTAAGGATTCTGGGGCATGATGGTAAGATTATTTTATCAGAATCTGAAGGAGTGATGGTGGACCCTGATCGTTTTAGAGTATTGGTAGATCTACTGGGGCTTTGAAACTTTTATAGGACGTTTCCAGTGTGAATAAACACTGGACGATCTATTATCATACACATATTGATTCTGGGCGCCGTTATATTGGGATGACTTCTCAGACTATGGAGAAGAGATGGCGGAACCATATATGTGCTGCCAAATCAACTAAAGGAGGTCGCTGGCATTTTCCTAACGCCATCCGTAAATACGGTAGAGATGCATTTTCACATGGAGTTTTGGAAGTATGTAACACATTAGAAGCGGCCAATTTAGCCGAAGAAAAATGGATTGAATTTTATAAAACTAGAGATCCGCAATTTGGGTTTAATTTGGCAAGGGGAGGTGAACATAAACCGCATCCGATTAGGAAGAATCCGTGGAATAACCCAGATTTTAGAGCTAGAGTTACAGCTTCGGTCAATGCATCGCTCAAAGATCCCTTAGTTCAGGCTCGAAGGTCCAAGGCTAGTCAAGAGATGTGGAGCGATCCGCAATTTGTAGCTAAGATGTCCATGATCTCTAAACAAGTCAATGCTAGATCAGAGGTCAAAGAAAAAATATCCAATGGAAACAAAGGAAAAATACGAACCCCAGAATTTTGCGCAAGAATGTCCAAAGCCAGGAAAGGGAAGATGCATTCTCCAGAGCATATTGCAAAGGTATCGGAAGCCTTAAAGAAATCGTGGTCTGATCCTGAATTTCGACAAAAAACTTCAGATTTAATTAAGAAAAAACTAAATAGTCCTGATGTCAGGGAGAGAATAGCGGCTTCTAATAAAATTAAAGCAAAACCACATGATCCGGAAACTAAGATGAAGATATCGGAAGCCATGAAAATTCGTTGGACAAATCCAGAATTTCGGCAGAAGATTATGAATTCTTTGGAAAAGAGAATGTCCGACCCAAGTTATCGAGACAAAATCGCCACCGTCAATAAAATGAAAGCGAAACCGCATAGCCCAGAAATTAGGGCCAAAATACTGAAAGCTTCGAAAGCTTATTGGGCAAAAATGAAAAAACATGATCCGGAAACCAAGATGAAGATATCAGAAGCTATGAAGGCTCGCTGGGCGGATCCAGAATTTCGGCAAAACATGCTGCAAGCTATGGGTGTACGATAATAGAGTATGGATCCCCAAGATAATTTTCCGCTATTTGAATTTGGTGGAATATCAATAGTTAACTATGATAAGGAAGAACGAGAAGTAGCATTGAAAATATGCATTCCATGCTACATAATGCAGACAATACTTCCCACAATATCCGGTATTGGAATAGTAAATGATTATTCTGTAAAAAATCCGATTGCGATTTGGATGCCAACTCTTGCGCCTGATAGATTCAATACTGCTTTGGTAGATCAATATCCAAGACTACCAAATGAAGCAAATACTCAAATCAAGGAAAAACTACAAGAGATTCTTAATTTATTCTTTGAAATATCGAAAGCAACTAATCTTCCGACAGATTTAACTGCAATGTTACCATTAGGAACGTATGTGGTATTTCAATTTAGAAGTAAAATCGATGATATGGCAAAAATTCTATTAGGATTGAATGACAGCGAATTACCAGGAGTCCCTGAATTCAGATATGCATTAGCTGCAGTATTGGCCAGAATTCTTAATTTAATCTCCTGAAACTATTTGACGACAACATGAACAGATATTTGACGACAACATGAACAAATTCGAGTACCTGAAATTTGGTGCTCTTTGGTTTCCTTACCACATTTTGGACATGGATACCTAGGAGGCGTCGGTTCACCATCGATATCACCATCATCGAGGTCAATAAGATCGTCATATTCATCACCAAATGCTTGTCCTCCATTGAGAATATCTTCAATAGAGTTCCTAATTCTTAAAATGCATGTTTTAATATATCTTATGATAAACATATAGGCAATTTACATTAGTCGCACCTCAACAGTATACCACTGCTGTTTTGAATTATGTTTCATCTCTAGTTTACCAAATGCACATTTTCTAGGATTTAGCTTTACTATTTTATGAGCCAGAGTTGAAGAAAATACCTGAATTCTGTGAAAGTGAAGATTGGACGATTGAAATATTCCATCCGATTGTTCTCGTCCAAATTCAATTATTTGACTGTCAGAATCTAAGTCGTTGTCTATTTCAATACCAGCAGTTTGAAGTTTTTCTTTAGTCAATTCAATTATTTTATTTGGGTCGGATATATGTGCATACGCTTGTTCAGTAGCTTTGTTCTTCTTAGATTTCGCGATCGCTTTATTCGTTTTGGCTTGCTTGTGAATAGCTAATGCCAGAGAAGATGTCACCCCTGGGTGAACAATGGGATTTGATTTATGCAGCTGCCCGTCTGCTCCAATATAATCCGGTGGTGTAAAAATGAGATCCTTATTTATAGGCATCACCAGTTCGCCAGTAGCTTGATTCACTAGATACAAGCTAGGCTTTTTAGTCCGAAGTTGGTCTAGCTCCGAGAGAATCTGTTCTACAGCTTTACGAAAGACTTCTATCGTCCCAGGTCTAATATGCTTCGATAAATATTGAGTTACTTTTCCTCTAGCCTCAGTCGCCGGATCAGAATCAGTTACCGCTTTTTGTAATTTAACGCTAGTTTCTAGTTGTGTTCGAATTAGTATTAGATACTCCGCTAGTAACTTCTTTTCAGCTTGTTCAGCTAGTTCCCCACCTTTCGCAAGAACGATTGCTAAATTATCACCCCACTCCGGGTTTTGCTTGCTCTTCATTGTCATCATCGAATACGAATACTTGACTTGATTCGAGTACGGTTGCCTGCTTCGAACCAGGGAGCATCGTTCCTTGAACGAATGGGGTGTTTGTCACTTGATCAACAGCTTGTGGAATTGGATCAGGTATTGACTCTTTAGGTTTAGGTACGTTCAATTCTGGTGCATCCATGGGTTGAAGTTCCTTCTCAGGAGCTTGTATTACTGGCTCCAATACTGGTTCCGGATCTGGATTCGTTTTAGGTTCAGGTTTTGGCTCCAGTTCCGGTTCTTTAATTATGTATGTACTTCTATCCTCTGGAGATACGAATCTCTTAATTCTTATGCTTTCGAATTGAGGATCTTGATTATCCGCTCGTTTCACTTTATTGAAATATAAATCCTCCCAGTTATTAACTCGAGATTCAAATTTCAAATTGTTGGATTTGCTACGTGCACAATCTCGATTTACGCAAACTACACAGAATGTTCTATTGAAATCATCAATAGGAACCATTCTGTGTAGTTTGCTACTAACGTCAGATATACATTCTTTCAAAAAATCAGTTTTAGAGTTCATGCTGTAATGGCCTATGTTCCCCATCAATCTTTTCAATAATTTTACTCTTTCTAAGCATACGCAATGCTGCCGATACCTGATCTGGACCCAAACAGGTTTTTTTGATTATTTGGGACTGTCTGTAAATCCCCTGTTTAATAACCGCTAACACCCTATCACAATGGTCATTCAAACCGTTCACGCTTACTTTCTCCTTGCATTGAATCTGAAATTGTGGTAAAATTAAGTTTCCGGTTGACTTTACCATGGCTTTGGGGCTACATGTAGTGCAGGGGCAAGCATGAACATCCGAAGATTTAAAGGTATCAAAAAGGTTAAAATTTTAAATGAGCCCATTATAGATCCTGGTGAAAAATTACAATGGCCGAGGTGTGCTGAAGATGGTACATCATTAGGAATTGATGTTGAAGCTAAACGTAAAGATATTATTAAGATAGTATACAAACACTTTAAAGTTCCTGAAATATCGATGAATGAATTATTGCAAGAGGTATTTGTAGCAATATTACATAAAAATTACACAAGATCTGCCCATAATCCTAAGAAATCCAGTTTTGGGCACTATGTATTTATGGTTGCCAATAATGTGTGTATCAATTTAGTGCATAAGAAAAAGAGATTTGAAAAGGAAAAAGAATCAATAGATGCTCCCGTGGGGCAAGACGATGATCGAACTCTATTAGATACTGTTGATATTGAGGAAGATAGAGATGATTTTCATGCTCATCTAGAGGATATCGAGGGACATTTCAGAAATATCGGAATGTGGGATATTGCACGGTACATCAGAGCAACTAGAAGTGGTGCTCCACCAGATGTAATTCGCGAAGCTATGAGTTGGGGTGGACGAAAGATTACCACAAAGGTTATTAGAGACATGCGTAGTCAAATGATCGATTATGCCCCTGCGATAAGTTAATTTTGAGGTTTCCAGGTAGATATGATTCCCATGAATTTATTTAATGATTTTTCATTTTGTTCAGGGTTCGCTATTCCGCGTTGACTCAATGTCAGATGGCCTCTAAGTAAGGGAAGAGCCGTCCTTGGATCTTTCAATAACTTCCAACAGGAATTGCATACATATACATCCCTATCAATTCCGCCTTCACCTTTGGAGACTCTGAGTTCTCCAGGCTTGTTGCAATATTCACATTCGTTGTTCATAAAACCAGCCCATCGTATCGGAATCTGAGGAAACTCATATTTCAGATACAAGTCACTAGATTGACAGTTTATAATTCGGCCCTGATCATAGAAATTACCTGTAATAAGTCCAATCCGGATTGGACTGAGATTTTTTCTGCGAGTAATAGAGCCGATGGGACTGGGAAATACATTCCAAATACCCCAAATCCATCAACCGCATTCTCCAATCTAGATTTGAATTTGAAGTATAAGTCATTCATATCACATGTTTCAAATCTTCCAGATCCGTGGGACCACGGATCGCATAATTTTGAATCAGAAGTTACGAAATGAGTCGAACAGATAGCAGGTCTGACTCTATACGCCCTACATAATTTAGTGTCCAAATTCAAAATTGGGCACTTAATATTCAATTTGAACCACGATAATGGTTCAACAGCCTTGATTATGTCTAATTGTTCTTTTGATTTCTTTTGTACTTCAGGCCATTCTTTCTTTTTACGCAAATGATCATATATGATAATGCTTTCTGCTAATGATATTTGTGTATATCTACTACAGCATCCAGCGCAAGCCGGTTTACACGATATCTTGGTCTTGGATTTGATCTGCCGCATCGATGATTGGACAGCAATATCCATCAAAGATAATTTAACAGGCTCCAATATTTGGGGCAGTTTAAGTTGAATTGACATCCATATTCACAATACGCATGAGCCCGGGGTTAAGCGACTTCCGGGCTCATGCGTACGCTGGTCAGATCATTTTGGCAGTGGCTGGATCCGCGGCCACTCCTGCCACGAAAGCATCAGCCTTGTCATCGGTCTTTAGCTTCTTCCCAGCTACAGTCAGTAGGAATTTGTCATCATCAGTACGGACGAAGAGTTTTTCGTCTTTGAGAGCATTGTATAATGATTGACGGGACCAATATCCATACTGGCCAACGGTTGTCTTCCAAATATCAGCCGCTGTCATAGGTCCGGTGGCTGGTATCATGACGGATTGGACTGCCTGTTTAAGAGATGGTCTTCCAGCAACGGGAGACTTGACCTTGGGCTTGACCTTGGCTGGCGCCTTTGCCTTGGCTGGCGCCTTTGCCTTGGCTGGCGCCTTTGCCTTGGCTGGCGCCTTCATTGTAGTTTTTGCCTCGACCGCCTTGGCGGGAGCCTTGACCGGCTTAGCCGGCGTTTGACTAATCTGGTTGGCTAGACCACCTACCAATTTCTGCAATTCAGGGACTGAGCCTTCGATGACAGATTGATGCTTTTGAATTTGAGCTGTTGAATTGTCAATTCCCTTTAGAAGTTTGCCGATTTTTATGGTTGCTTGTTTTGTGGTGAGTTTAGTTTCCGTAGTCATATCGTTTCTCCGATTGTATTAAATTTTACATTTAAAATTTTAACCTTCCTTGGGTCTTAATTTGGCGACTACCCTGACAATATCAGCGTCAGATATTATCCCCATTCTTCTACATATACTTTCCTTATTATTCTTGAAGTTTTCAAGAACCGCGGCATGCCGCGGTTTTTCAGCTACGTAATATATGTCACGTAATCTTTTCCATAATTCATTCCAGTTAGATCTGACAGTAATCCGTGCAGCCTGAGTTCGATACACCATGATGATCCACCGTACAGTAACAGAAGGTAACAATTGATGAGCTATGATGAATTGCTCAATAAAATACGAGAAATAAAATCAGAATATGAAAAGAAATACGGAAAACCGCTAGAGACCGTTATGGAGCTTGAGAAGTATATCATGGAACGGCAAGTGAGATTTGGCAAAAGAAATAATCTGACATCCCTAAAGGGACTCGGGTTTTGATTCTGCCATATACTAAACAATTGTGTATGAAATGTTGGCTAAATATAGTATAGGGTATGTCTGATATATATACTATAGGTCAGGCATGGGAGGTCCTAGGAAGAGATGCCAGACAAATAATGCGTATTATCATGAATTACCCGTCACTTGATGAACGGGTTAAAGTTGCAGATAAAATATTAATTCGAGCCCGTAAAATAGCCAAGAAATTATCCGCTAAATACCATCCTGATGTTAATCCTAGTAATCATGACGCAGAGCAAAAATTTAAGAATGTTCAATTAGCAATTAAATCTATTGAATATCATACGGAACGGTTTAAGGCCAAGGTGGCTCAAATTCAATTGGAGAACGAACAGTCTTCTAAGACTGTTATTGTTGTTGGTAAATAACCATGGCCTGTACATGCAATTGTAATCCCTGTCAATGCAATCCCTGTCAGATACCTGAAATCTGTATGGATGCTCCGGTAAATCCGGATCACAACTGTTGTACAAAATGTACTGGAGATCATTCTAATAACAATATGTTCTGGGAGATAGCAGCTCCTGGATACCCGGGTAAATGCAAACTTGATCTTATGACATATGGCCAGGTTTATGCTGTATTGACTAGAACATCACAAGCTAAGAAAGATCTATTGAGAATAACTGATGATCCAAATCTTATTGCTTTGGCGAATACCACTCCCGTAGTGGAATCCGATTGGGATGATTCAGCTCGAGTGATGAAGAGACTCGAGGCCAATTCGTTGCCCATGTATTACGTTCTTCATGGAAATTTTGATGGGACTCCGGGTCGAACTCGTTAGCGCTTTTATACGATTGTTCTAATGTGAATCATTGGACGATCTATTGTCATATTCATACAGAATCTGGACGTCGTTACATCGGTCTAACTAAACGGACTATGATGCAACGATGGAATGATCATGTCTATGCGGCTAAGTATTCAAAAAACGGACGTTGGCACTTCCCAAATGCCATCCGTAAGTATGGTAGGGACGCATTTTCTCATGAAATTTTAGAAGTGTGCGATACATTAGAATCAGCAAATTTAGCTGAAGAGAAATGGATTAAATTTCATAACACGAGAAACCCACAATTTGGATTTAACTTAGCAAAAGGTGGCGAGCACACACCGCACCAAAATACAAACCCTTGGAATCGTCCTGAATATCGAGAAAAAGCATGTTTAGCAGCCAAAGCTAAGTGGCAAGATCCTGAATATCGAGCCAATAATTTACAAAGATTTATTGATGCGGGTCAAACCCCCGAGGCTAGAGCGTGTTTAAGAGCAGCTATGAATACCATGGAGTCGAAGGAAAAACGCAGTGCTATTTCCAAGACCGAATGGCAAAATTCTGAATACAGGACTAAGTGTTGTTTAGCAGCAAAAGCCAAGTGGGATAAACCGGGATTTCGTGAGCACGCTTCCGCCGTCCTTAAGGGCATTCCTTTGAAACCGGATCACTGTGCTAAACTTTCGGTTGCAGGAAAAGGAAAATCGGCAAGCCCTGAAACTAGAAAAAAATTATCTCTATCTCAAAAAGGCAAACCCAGAAACGCGGATTCTATTGCTAAATCGGCAGCATCCAGAAAAGGCATAAAATTTAGTCCAGAACATCGGGCTAAAATAGGCGATGCGCATAGAGGTAAAAGACACAGTCCAGAACATATAGCCAAAGTTGCAATGGCGCTCAAAAACAGGCCGAAGCAGGTATATTGCAAAAGGGGACATCTATTAGAAAATGCGTATACTGTTAATGGCACAAGAATTTGTAGAACTTGTCACAGTTTGCGTAGAAAACAATATCGTACGCAACAAAAGAATGTTGGTAAATATGAAACCAAATTTATTGAAGATAGCTTTATTGCTGAATCATCCCAGGAAAATTAAACCCAGTCCTGGGCATAAATTCTTTGGTTTCTTTACCGATACTTATCATCCACACGATAACTGGTCAGACCCCGGGTTTGTTCAAGATATGTTAGATCAAGTATATAATATGTACGACAAACTTGCGCCATATGTTTTAGGATACGACACGGACGAAGATTTCTCTCTTGTCGTTGAAGTACCGGACGACTTTGACTTCGATGCCGCTATGGATGATGGATGGGAGATCGAAGACACATCAAAAGTCATCCCTATAGATCCAAACAAAGATATTGGAAAAATATGGTGGGATAACTATGCAATTTTTGCTTATCCAGGAGATGAAGTTGTTACTGTTGATCCAGATCAAGCTAAGGCAGAAGATATATACAAAGCTTTAAATTTTCAAGGTAATTAATAAATTTTTGGTATTTGACTTTAAGTATGAAACCTGAACAAATTACATATGAATTACGCCAGATCGCTACTGCTCTGGAAAATTCCAAGAGTCCCAGGCAGGACTTAGTATTACAAGATTTGAAACGAATTGCTATAATGTTAGAAGAAGTTGCTGTTTCAGAAGAGCCAGAAGAAGAATCGGGACCTGAAACCAAACCATGTGATAAATGTGGTCAGGAGACGCCAATTAGAGAATTGAGCGGTTTCGGACCAGAAGGCTCGGTCTGCGATAACTGCAAAATGAAATTACAAAGAAAATATCGAGGTAAGCGGATGGATTATGGTGTTTAATTATTCTTTCTTAAGTAATGGCGGGCCGTAGTGTCCGCTTAAAGCTCTTTGGATCACTACCTTGACTTTATCATTCACTTCTTTGGTTATATCTACATCTGAGACTTGTGCCAATACAGCACTATAAACTATTACATCGGGAAGTTCTGAGATGACGGCCCTCTTCATTTCATCATGATATTCATCTGGTGTAATAGCAGGTAATTTTCTAATAGTCTTGATTATTTTATTGAGCAATTCTCCGGCCTCGGCGGCAATGCCTGCCCCGTAATAAAGATATGGATCCTGCCCGTAGGCAGCCTTTTCATCCATCTGCTTTACAGCACATATGACTTCATGTGATTTCATCACTGACAGGAATAAATCTTCTTGAGCTTCAGATTCGTCTTTCTTTAATTTGGTAATACGAGCATCAATCGTAGTGATCAAAGCATTTACTGCGGTATTATCGCCCAATAGTCTGCTTAGTGGGACAGCTATAGTTTCAAGTTCATTAATACGGGCTCGGATCTCGGATTTTGTTTCGCTCATAAAATTTCACTCACGGGATTTTACACCATCCTACACTGGGGCCTTTTTTCTTTGTAAAAGCAAAACCAGTACGTGATTCGTATGCTTTATCAAAGCATAGCTGATACACGGAGATGCTAGCTTTATAGAGATGACGGTAAAAACAAGGTGCGTCGAAATTTGAAACCGGTTCAATAGCTATCATGTTTTTAATATCATTAATCATTCTATTATAAAATGGTTCAATTTCTAAATTACCCCGCATAGCCTCACGGCGCATATATTGGAATAAACTTAAGAAGTCGGCGGATTTAATTACAACTTTGATATATGCGTGATCTAATTTAGAAATCTTCGGATCCGGAGTCATCAACTCCCTTAGTAATTTTGGGATAGTTTTAAAGATGTTTTTCTCAGCTTCCTCTATTGTTGATCTTAGATTCTCAGAAGAGTATTTAAACGGACGAACTAAGTCGCCAGTCCAACCTTCGATCAGATCATGTGTCATAGCAGACGTCAGAAGTTGACCGACAAGATGTGTATCGTTCGGTCGTACTTCATGATGAATTAAAGCAGAGTATAAACACACCCAATATTGATGTGTACTTACTAATTCTTGTACTACAATGGGTATGCTACTAAATCTGACAACACTGTCTAGTCGTCTCACATCCCCGCTAGCAACCTGTATAATATTTTCGAATTTTTTTGAAAATTTTTCCATATGAAGCCTCCTGGGTGGTATATCGATGGGCCACGAAAGAGTTTAAAGACAGTGTCCCTCAGTCCGAAACTTCTGGCGGCATTGGATGGGTGTCTACTTGGCGATGGATCTTACATCCAGCAATCTATGCACTCTGCTTCATTTTCTTTGGGACAATGCGTAGGCCATACGGATTGGATATACTCGCTAAAGAAATTATTCGATGATGAACATGTTGGCAACAACATGAAAATTTATGATCAAAGGAATGAAGTGAAAATATGGACCTATTCATATATCGAATTTGTGTCAGAAAGACAAAGATGGTATCCTAACGGAAAGAAGATTGTACCGGAGAATATAAATTTATCGGATCCAGTTATACTTGCTAACTGGCATATGGGTGATGGTAATGTTTCAACCCCACGTGGAAGACTAGAAGTTAAATTACACACGAATGGGTTTACTGAAAAAGATGTACAATTATTGTCGGACAAATTTGATGATATAGGTATTCATAACTTTATCAATCACTGGCGTGGTCAGCCTATATTAGTTTTACAACATAAAAATGCAGCAAGATTTCTCGACATGATCAGGCCATTAATGGTTCCATGCTTCGAGTATAAAGCGCCGGCTGACCCTTGGGTTCCACCATTGTGTAAAAAGTGTGGTGGGCCACTATCTGATCGATTCGCAAGTCAAAGATATGCAAAGTATTGTGATAATTGCGTTAGTCATAAGATGAAAAAATTTCGATCATTAAGCAGAATGGAGTTAGATTTAATCAATAACAGGAAACGAATAACTAGATGGCGTCGTGAAGGTAAATTGGACGGCGCTAAGTCTGCGGATATTACTAGACGACGTATTAATAAATCGACGCCAATCAGCAATTTCTCTAGTAATCGTTTCAACTGATTTCTTTGACTTTTTCACTCTCCGATTGTACATCAGAGGGTAATGTAGATAATCTATAAATTTTGGCTTTCACTCCATTTTGCACAAATTTATCCAATAACTGCATCATTTCAGATTCTGTCATAAACGCATGTTTAATATTTGGTCCTTCTTCATCATAGTATTCTATACTATAGAATAGTTTAATTTCGGACTCGGATTTTGATGCACCATTCATGAGTGGGGATAACTCTACCATAACGCGCTTCAAGCGTAAATTAAAAATATAAGCACGTATAATATATTATGACGACACACGGTGAATGCAAATGTGGGGTAACAGGTCCTCTGACCGATGGTGAATGTGAAAAATGCAGGGCGGCAACCAAGGAGTTATTTCAAGAATATAAGAAGTCTTTTGCCAAGAATCCTCCTCCTCCGGAGGAATCTATGGGGACCGTATATACTGGGAAATGCTCACTTTGTAGTGAAGTTCATCATGACCTGATTTACGGCGCATGTAAGAGATGTCGTATTGTGTTCAACAACAATCCGCGGATTGGTAGATATGCTCGCCAAATTCGTTCAAATCCGGAACTTGCCCAGAAGTTTCTTAGTGTCCTGAGTGGCGAGAATAAGGAGGCATTCATCACCCTTTTTGGTATCCCAAATACTGGCTCTATTGAGAAAAATGTTGAGCCAGATTCTGATATGACAAAGAATTGATAAATATGAAGGACTTGATCGTTTTGGTATGGATGTCAACGTTAATCGCCATTACCCATATTAAGAATAACTTCAAATACGAGTCGGTTATTTATTGGATTGCACAGTTGATATGTGTAGCGGCTGTGTTACTAGAGGCCGGAGACACCAAGAAGCGTTATCATCGAATAGTAGCGTTCATTGCCTTTATACTGTATATGTTCAATATAGTACTCCAACTGCTCGCTACGTAGACTTTCACTTTGCGGCTCCTTTCGTGGTCGGCACAGCGGGCGGCGACTGGCGGGCGAGCGTGGCGCCTGCTGCCTCGTCCGCTTCGTCCAGCGCAGCCATGGCCGTAGCTAGGTTTCGTTCCTTTCGATACCTCAGCAGCACCAAAGCGGCGGCCTTGTGTAGGCTGGCCAGCTCCTCGCGTACGAGGAAGGCGCGCTCCAACTCTGGCTCCAGCTTGGTGAGCCGCGCGTCACGTCTGCATAGCCTTCTGATTGCGGCATCGATGCGCTGCGTCTTCGCCGTCGTCTTCATGTTGGGTCCTTGTCGAGCACGATCACCTTCTTACCGGACCACCCGGTCTGCGATTGCAGTTTGGCCAGTTGCGTGAAACTGCACTGTGCGCGCGGCTTTCCATACGACACCCAAAGGGCTGTCCACCCCTTGCGCCCCATCCTGTCCTCTTGCTCACCGGGTCGTGTCGGGAATAGCCAGACTTCGTTGCTCGGCGGCGTCATCGCGCACCGCCTTTCTCATCGCGCACCGCAGCGGGCGGCGACTGGCGGACGAGTTCGGCCGGCGCCTTGGGCGTGGCGAGGGCACATGGCTTCGCCACAACGAAGTCCTCGGGCCGCACGTCAGCCGCAGACTCGTCGGCGCGCGCAATCCAGCGCTGGGCTCGTACCTGGTGCCCGTTGCGGGCGAGCCAGCCCATCGCCTGCATGAACACGGAGACGCGGGCCTGTAGTCGCCCGGCCTTCATGCGCAGCCGCTCGACCTCGGCGCGCAGGGCGGCTACCTCTCGTGGGTCTGCACTCGTCCTTCCGTTCTGCTCGCTCATGGCTGCTCCTCTTCGCACTCTGGGCATAGACACCCACGACCCATCGGCATACAGGAGTCGAAACCGATTCGAGCGCACTCCGGGCATGTCACGGGTCCGTGTAGTGCCTGGAGTTCGTGCCGACTCTGCGCCATGATCTTGCCCACCGATTCGCTCGGCACTGGAACCATGCGCGGCTTGGAGCCGGCCTCGATTTTGGCTATCAGCGCGGCGTGTTCTTCCTCAGTCAACTGGTGAATACGTCCCTTGTCGTCCATCGCCTATCCCTCCCGCGGCTCCGTCTTGCTATCAACACACATCGGGCAACCACCTTTCTCGCCGTCGAAAGCGTGCCCTGCTGCGCACACACATATGGTACTCACCGCTTCACCGAAGAATCAAATTTTGACAATTGAGATACGAGTTCGTGAACCTTCATTTCACCCTCTAGTTCTTCGATAGTTCTGATTTGATTCTTAGCAAGATGGTTTCTAATTTTTCCGAGGGATCCTTACGTTTAGCTTCTAAAGCTTGAACTAATTTAGACAATTCTATCTTACACAGTCCAGCGGCAATCTGTAGGACTGATATGGCTTTTAGTGGCTCCTTGTGGCTAAATGCAAAAGATTCTTCAATTAACTTAGAAGCCCGCCCGACTGCCCATTTTTGATTCTCAGCTAGTGGGAATCTAGCCAGTATAATTGGTGCATCGCATTCAATAGCTATCCATTGATCTGAGTAATATTCTGCACTTCCGTCAAATAACTTCACTTGTTTGCTTGCTATCAAGTCATCCAGGGTCTTCGGAGTTAAATTGACTCTCTGTTGATCTTGTCCAAGTTTAATGATATTATCGTCGGTTTGCAGAATTATAAATTCTGGAATATACGGGTGTACCTCCGAAAGAGGGCCATATCCTATGATTACGGTCGTCATACTACACTAGCATCAATAAGATACTAAAAATCATACACGCAAAGGCAACCAATGATGCAATTTTGATCGGAAGCGGAAATAAAGTCATTTTAATTGGGGATACCTGTCCAATAGCCGGTTCGACTGGACGGTCCCAATTGATTTTGGAAATATCAATTGGCTCTGGCATATCGTAATGAACTTCTGGCATGCCATAGTGGATTTCTTGTTGGCCAACCTTGCGCATGGATTGGAGTTTGATGCTAATTCTACTATTTTGATGCTTTCCGTATTCCATTCCACATTCCTTACACCGGAACGTGTCGATGGAATTCTCGAGTCCACATGCTGAGCATACCCAAACCATATCTACCTCACGTTGAGTTGCTGTAGTGCCAATTTGACTGTATTCTCTACTGTTCCGCTAGCATCAATTTCACCCATGACTTGGCCGATTTGCTGCTTCTTGAAGCCCAAGTCGAGCAGAGCCGCAGTCACTCTATGATGAGTAGACGACGTCTGAATCGAATAATGATCACTGAGGAACTTATTCATTACCGGTGCGGCTGACTGCTCGGCCTGCTGCTTGGCATCTTCATCGTAGAGCGCTTCCAACTCAGCCTCGGTCAGGTCAGGGATAGATTGCTCCGGTACCTGCTCCGGTACCCGGGATTGCTTCTCCAATGCTTCCAGTTTTTTAGCTGCATATGCTCGATCGGCATCAGTCAGGGACCGATCGAATGTCGTTGCGATGTAATGATCTTCGACAAGCCGGTGAGGTTCGACGATATCGATGAGGAAGTCGACATATGACACTTCGACTGCTCTATCTGAGCGAGTGCCAAGGCTGGCGCACTGCCTACCGACGGTCATGAGTTCGCAGTGGTCATTGACCCTGTTATCCTTGTTGGACACTCGCTCCAGCGTTTGAACAGCCCAGATGTTCTTGGCTTCGACGATCAAGACCCTGGTGATATCCCCTGCCGGGTTCAAGACACCGAATACGAACCAAGCCTGAGTACATCCGTACGACGGGTGACTCGGTTGTAGGATCGATTCCGTTGGTTCCGGGGTTCTCATACCCCGGAATACGTGAACAATGGATAGATTTACGGGGAACGAGATATAGACTGAATTTTTAGGCTAGTTGGGTGCAGGAACTCTATGACGGTTCTTTGAGCCTTTGGAGCATCGAACTTCTTGCAGCTAAAAATATCGGCCATAAATACAGCTCGTAATGGCCATACATGAATTGATATGTGGCTAGTTGAAATCATGCAAAATGCTGAAAGGCCACCATCATCGGAGAACCCATCCTTCTCAAGTTCTGCCGGATTCAATGCCACTTCTTTAAACTGAGGTTCAAGAAGTAACTCCATATCTAAGTCGATGACTAAACGTCTTAGTAACTGGTCTATATTGTCTTGGGCAAAGACTGAAGTATCTTCAACTTGTCCATCAACTAATAAGTGGAGTCCATCAATATCAGCCATTTCACCCTCCGATGTCATTCATGACAGAGTTCACCTCGTGTAGTTTAACATCACGCTTTTTAATTAAACTCTTGATATATTAAGACATCATAACTTCATTTCATTTCATTTAATTTAATTAGCTTTAGATCAACGAGTTCTGGATCGAGGTCTATGTCGGTATATACTTTCTGCAAATACGGATCTTCGTCTATATACCAGATTCCATTAATCATTCTAGCCGGCCCTTTGCCCAGTCTGACCCCCCGAGATAAAGTTAGTCCCAAATAGCTGCCTGTCTTCTTAAAAACCAGTGCATAGTCATCTTTGAAATCTGCCATTTGTAATGAAATATCATCTAATAAGTCAGGAATAGTCAATAGAATCATCGTCCCATCGTCAGGTACCAAATTCCAATCAATCGGTTGCATATTGATTACAATATTAATGCTGCATTATTATATGAATTACGATGAATACATCGAAAAGGTCCGAGAAGAGATTCCATCTTTCGCTGTCATAAGGAAACGTGATAGTTGGCTGATGAAGGTTATTGACGTCATACTTAAAATCATCAGCTTCGGACAAATAAAAGAGTTCATGGATAATTATACTACGACAATAGGATCGAAGATATGTGTTCCGGATTCGTGGGAAACTAAATCAGATAACTCAAGAATCATAACTATTAGACACGAAGTTGTTCACATAAGACAGTTCAAAAAATATACTTTCCCTCTTTATATATTTTTATACCTATTTGTATTTTTCCCGATTGGATTAGCATATTTCAGAATGAAATTCGAAAAGGCCGGATATAGAGAAGGGACAAAAGCCGCACTTGAATTATTGGGCGATAAATATGTGAATAATGAATACAAAGAGCATATCATAAGACAGTTCACATCGTCATCTTATTTTTGGTGTTGGCCTTTCCGAAAATCGATTGAAACCTGGTATAATAATATGATACGAGAAGTTCGAGAAGAAATAAATAAGGAATCCACTATGGTGTCTGCCCTCATCAGGAGGAAATTCCAAAAACTAAACTCTTAATTCAGTAGAGGAAACAAGATGAATATTGATCAAGTACTCCAGCAGTTATGGAATCTGAAGACCGTTTTCTTTGCATTGAGCATTGGCGTATTCGTCTATGTTCTTAGGTTAATTGTCGAAAAGATTTTTCCAAGTCTGAAAAAGCGAATCAAAACTACGGACAAAGCAGTCTATGCAAATAAATTTGCTGAATGGTGGAATGACATCATTCTCTACGTCTTTCCTATCGTTCTTGGCGCCATGATCGGGGCTTTTGCAGAAAAAACCTTCTGGCCCGAATTTGCTCCGACGAGATTGGGTGGAATATTCTATGGCGCTATAGTTGGTTGGGCGTCTGGGTTTGTTTACAAGTTGGCCAAGAAATTCATGGGTGGCAGCGAGGATGAGTTGAGCGCGAGCGCAAGCGCGAGCCCAGTTGAACCCAAAAAGGACACAGAGCCTAAAGAACCAGCTGAAGAGAAACCGGTTGAAGAACCAGCCGAAAAAGCTGACGATAAGTAGGATATTATGCGTGAGTGTGGGATGGAACTGCCGGTCTTGAACAGGACGGGCAGAGCGGAATTTGCGATATTTCGTCTTCCACTTCAGACAACTCATCAGAAATAACCCCGAGCTGGCTCGAGAAGGCCTTTTCCTCGGCCTTGATAGTATTCAGACGGGTGAGTATGCTTTCCATCTTCAAAACCTCAGGAAAGGTCTCCCTGAACCTGGGGATTGATATGTGCTTGGATAATATCGAAACCAACCTATTGAGTTCATGAATACGAATTGCCAGTATTTCAATAGCAATCAACGATTCGATTTCCTCGCTTGAGGTGTCTGATGGTATGGACACCGATGATACTTCACGTAGCGTAATAACTCGGCGAGCCGCTTGTTCAAGGGCGAGCCAATGATTATACATGTTGATGATGGTTGAATATTCTTCTGTGGATACGGAGTTTGGAATTTCAAGTCTTTCGATGCCTTCAATCCGGTTCAATCTAGTATTCGTTTGATGTAATGCATCATCGATTTGTTCACCAGTTGATATCCTTTCTTCATATTTTTTGATAGATGCTGCCTGTTCTTCTAATTCATTCCGGATCTGGATTATGACATCACATTTAGCCAGTGATTGTTCTTTTATTTGCAATTTTTGAACATTTTCAGTCCTGACTTTGGCCTCATCCAATGATTTTTTGCGACTCTTGATGTTGATTGATATCGCATTTTGGAGAACTTGTAGATGGGATACTTCAGAAATAAAATCAGTAATTGCTGGACCGGATTGGTCTAATAAGAACAGTGGTTTGAATTGGGACGCTAGCCACGGGTATACTTGGTCCGATCCAACCTTTATGGAGTTAAATCCGTAATTTGATATTTCTTCAATCTGACCGCCGCCGACTTTGTCAAGAGGAGCATCCTTCCCTCTGATGTGGTATCTATTTACGCCACGTTCTCCCTTTTCCCATGTGATACCCCAATCCTTAGTATCTATCGTTACTGAACAGTATTTTGCTCCTTTTCTAACTAGGGCACCTACAGGAACATTCGTTAGTGCTCCAGATATGGCTCTGATGATACTCGATTTGCCTATGTTTGTAATTCCAGTAATACAAGTAAAACCATAGATATCAAACTCCACTTCGTCAATTGATTGGAAACTGGAAATCCTAATTTTGATCGGAGAAAGAGCCATACGCCCACCGTTTTTTTCCTAAATCCCATATCTTATCGTATCCTTGTAACTTTCTAATTTCTGTTTCCGTCATACCGGTGTTCTTTTCGCTCTCTTTTTTCCTCATGGTTGATTTATGAAATCTTTTATACCCGTTAGTCCAATAGTAATCTGGTTTTACCAGACCATTTAAAATAAAACCCATTTTTGTATAAACATCACCTGAAAATAGGCGATTATCCGAGAAAGAAACTATGGAAAATGGAGATTTATCTTTTATGAATACTGATAATAACTTTGTCCAGATTCCGTGTATTCTACAAATTGGGTCGGATGCCATTCTAAGCAATTCATATTCAAATTTTGAATTTTGTCTTGTTGGTCTTCCAAATGATATACATGCAATTAACTTATCATTGAAAAATGCCCCATAATTATTAGTCGGATTACATTTACCTATGTAATGAAATTTATCGTAAAATCGATTCGCTTCAATAGTGTTTATCTGTTTTAAAAGACATTTCGAGGGGCGAGTCGAAATTGAACAATCTACCCCAATGGATTTCACTATCGTATTTTTAATTCGTCCTGTTTTCCATTCATCTTCAAATATCATCATGAATTGATATCCAGATTCGATCGCATTCTTAAATTTTTGAGTATCTCTTTGTTTTGCTCCATCAGCAGAGTGCCATTTTAAACCATTCATCTCTATCAATAAATTTTTATCCGGAACAAAAACATCATACTTTAACCCATCAACCTTATATTCTGTAACTACAGATAACCCAAAGGAACGAATAAAGGATACTATTCCGGAATTTAGAGAAGACCCATTATAAGTACATCCGCACGTAATACCTCTACCTTGTCTTATATCCCCCCATTTTGATGAATGTTTGTCACCACATGCTGGGCATATAGACAGAAATCTCGATTTCGTATTCTTAATAGTTTGGAGAACAATAAAACCATCTGGCACATTGGCCGGATCGATTGGGCACCTTAGGGATCTTATAATTTCTCTATTTTCATCCCACCATGAAAAGGCCTTGGAATAACAAAAACCACATGATTTAGTGTTACCAGAAGTAACACTAAAAATTCCTCTTTTTATTTCTTGCCCACAATCACAAATCCAAATTTTCTTTTTATTTGACCCAAGAAGAACTGTGTCTGGATCTTTCATTCTGAGATGTCCAAATTTCCTTTTAGACATCTCCTCTTTTGATACTTCGTTACACCTACCACATGATTTAGTATTTCCGGATGTTACCAGTTTTATTTCAACAATTGTTTCTCTACCACAATCACAGATCCAAGTTGTTCTTGTATGGGAACCTGGTTTTATCGTTTCAGGAACTTTTATTTGAAGTTTGCCGAACTTACGTCCAGTCATCTCCTCTTTTGATATTTCATTACATCTTCCACACGATTTAGTATTACCGTTAATTACTAAACATATTTTAGTTTCTGTTTCTCTACCGCAATCACAAATCCATGTTATATTTTTCCCTGATCCAGGAAGTATTGCTTCTGGATTCTTCATTTGTAAATGCCCAAATTTACGTCCAGTCATCTCCTCTTTTGATATTTCATTACATCTTCCACACGATTTAGCACCTCCATGTGTTACCCTTTTTACTTCTATATTTGTTTCCCTTCCACAATTACAAACCCATACTAGTTTTTGATGTGACCCATTTGTAACTTCAACTTTTGAAATTAGTTGAAGTCCCCAAAATTTTTCGCCGAATGATACCATATTAAAATGGTGTATAAAAGTTATATTAATTACCCCAGTTATGATTATGAAACCAATTGATGGTTCACACGTCCGACGCGTCAATGTTCGGGGTTGAAACCGCTACACCAGCCTCCTCTATTTCCTCTTGAGTCGCATCTCTTTCTTCAGGTGAACTACTATCCTCCTCATCTTCATCGTCTTTTTCATGTTTAGTTACAGCATGTTCAGCTAAATTTGATAGAGTATCTTCATCAATCAATCGATATCCCTGAACAACATGATCGGTGCAAATAGATAAGAAGTCGGCTAGCATTGCTTCATCTTTTTGAAGCATTAGTCTGAATTTTTCCATGCCAGCCGCTTTGATTACCCCTCCTGTATTTGGAGATTCGAATACATACCAACTGCCGGTCTTCTTAATGACTTTGTATGCTTCTCCCACATTCAGCATAGTACGGAGTTCGTCGATTCCAACTCCATACCTAACAGTAATCAGCCCTGAGTGACCCTGCTTAGCATCAATCTTATTCTTGATGATCTTGCACTCGATTTCAGTTGCAATCTGAACGTCTTCCTGCTGACGAGTTATCGGATTGAAAATCTTAGCCTTAGTTGAAGATCTAGGTTTCAATATTATGCGAATAGCAGCCCAAAACTTTAGCGCATTACCCCCAGTTGTGCTTTTGAGAGTTTCCTCAGTATAACCCTTGGCCCCAATTTTATCTCGAGTTTGATTCAGAAATATAACCGTGCTTTTAGTTCGCGATATCACACTCTGTAATTTGGGCATCCAATTCGACATCAACCTCGGGACTTCCGCTACAGCTTGCTTCTGCTCGGCATCTGATAAGTCGCGTTTAATCTCACGCCCAGATATCAATCCAGCCACAGAATCGATAACTACGAGATCGACTCCATTCAATGCTGCTGTCATCACCAGGGTTTCGGTCTCTTCAAATGTATGAGGTTGAGCACGCACCGCTCTTCCATGTCCACCAGTTTCAGGTGACCTGAAATCGGTTCCTAATTTGATAGAGTAAAAATCCTGAACCGCGCACTCTAGATCTACATATAATCCACAGCCATCTTCTGCTCCGCCATTAAATAGAGCTTGACCCATTGCCGTAAGCGCGATAGTGGATTTACCAGAACTTTCTCGGCCGAATATTTCAATAATTTTTCCTCGCGGCCACCCAGGGCAAACAAATTCGCCCGATGGCAAACGCGACCCGCCAATGAGCATATTTAATACGGTGCTACCAGTATTAATGCACTCTTGATGCAAAGAAGGAGTGACGAAGACGTCTCGTATATTACTCCGACCATCAATGGAAGAACGGAATCTCTGGAGTTTTGGATGATACCCAGTTTCACTTGCCATTGTTCACCCGTTCAATAGTACACTCAATCAGTGGACTCTAACCAGCTGAGTAGCTCAGCATTGATCTTGGCTTTTTCGGGCAGGTCTATGTTACCTATTGGAACCCGACTGAATTCGAAATATCTATTGTTTTCTCGAAATATGTGAGCGATGCGTTTTGTTATCTTTTCTCCGCTGGTTGTCTTAATCTTCCTCGTGCGTTCCACGAAGACACGTCGTTCACTAGCGGTTAAATCTTCTGGTCGAATTCTACCAATTTTAGTATCCACAAATCTAGAGGCAAACTTCGCAATACAATAGCTATCAGCTTCATCATTATTAATGACTTTGGTATTCATAGTATCGAGTTGAACATAGCGTTGCACATCTGTCTTTGTGGCTGATCCTTTCCCAACAAGAAATTTTAATGTCGCTGGATCAAATAACACGCAGTCTTTCCGTGCTTCGAATATGGCTTCAAGTGAATAGAGCATGAGGCCATAATGTCGTTCTGAAAAAGCCCCGCCGCCATATGCCGGGCTCTCAATTCCTACTACATCTACATTGAATCGTTTGAGTAATGACGCAACCAAAGTGCGAAAATGGATAAACCGAACAACAGGAACAATAGATGCCAGTGTACCTTCATGACCCGACGCTATCAATTTATCTGATGGACGTATAGCGTCAGTATTTATGACAGCCCAACCATAAGAGCGTAAACTCGGATCGAAACCAATTGATATCATATTAAACTAATATTATTTAATTCGTCTATGTCTTTGTCTCATGTTCCTGCACATTCTACACCTGTGTCTATTACCTGTAATGAGAATGTTATTTCCTTCCATGGCATGCCCTCTTTGACAATGCGTTTGTCTCGGTCTCCCTGTCAACGCCTCGGAAATCTTAAGTTTTGCTTCATCAGATAATTTACGTCCGGTATTTGCAGCAATCATTTTGGCTATAGTTTCAGGACTTAGTTTCTTACCAACCTATGCTAACGTCATACGCTTGCGTTTTTCAGAATCAGACCACGCCGCTTTACTACTGATAGATATCTTTGCTGCTACTTCTGGTCTTTTTGAAGCATCATTAGCTGATATTTTTGCGCGATGTTCAGCAGTTAAAATTTTGCCAGGGTGCGCCGCTGCGATTCGTTGAGCGTGGCCTTCTGGCGTGGCAGCCACACGTTTCATAATCTCGGATAATTGCTGTTTTACCTCCGGTCTACTTTGTACCTTATTCAACGACGCAATCTTAGTCGCTTTTGCTAGCCTAGCTCTACTAATGGCCAAGTTAGCTGCACGATATTTAGGATCCTGCCACTTAGCTTTGGCCGCTAAACAGGCTCTAGCTCGAAATTCAGGATCATTCCAAGGATTCTTCCGAATTTCGGACGGTATGTGATCCCCACCTTTTGCTAAGTTAAATCCAAATTGAGGATCCCGAGTCTTATAAAATTCAATCCACTTGATTTCAGCTGCGTTTGCTTTTTCCAATATTGTACAAACTTCTAGTATTTCATGACTAAATGCATCTTTTCCATATTTACGAATGGCGTTAGGAAAATGCCAACGCCCACCCCTAGCGGAATTAGCTGCACAGACGTGGTTTTTCCAGCGCTTCTGCCACGTCTGTGCAGTCAAACCTATGTAACGACGTCCCGATTCAATGTGCGTATGACAATAGATCGTCCAGTATTTATTCACACTGAATCGGTCCTATGAAGCCGCTATACGCGAAGTAGCTCGTCGTAATTTGTGCTAAGCTGTGGAGTTTCCGCGGAAGCTTCTGCGGACACCTGAGCCGGTGTCGCATTGAGCCGTTCGATAAGCTTTTCTCGCGCCATTTCATATCCAAGATTCTTCGAGATGTGCTTGAAGTTTCTGAGCCCCTGCTCCAGGGCCCACTGTCGAATCTCGGGGTCTACGCCCTCTCGAGCCCAAACTGCCGTACTCCCACTTTCAATTTTCTGATTCTGGAATTTCGGATCACCCTCAAGGGAGACCTTGAGATCGAGAACATGGACGCCTTCAGCTCGGGCACCGACGTAAGTGCTCTCGGTCTGCTTGAATTTCTTCGCTGTCATCCTCCACATGCGGATGCTTGTATATTTATGCTGCTTGAGTAAATCCATGTCCGCTTGCAAATGTTCGTCAACTGGATAAATCAAAATAATTGTTCCAACAGTCTGAGTTGCATCACCCATTTCTTTGCAACAGACTTCGGGTTTGCTTAATTGGCCATTTTCATACGTGCTGAGACAGCGCACGGATCCTAAACCATCACGGTAATGCACGTATGCAACAGAGAATTTGGGACGCTTGATATCAAGTCTATCGACTTCGGTTAGTTCTTCTGGCTTCTTCTTGAGCTGTTCAGCTAGCTTTGCATCGACCTTGGCGATGATTTCAGCTTTTTCCTGATCGGTGAGAGGCCGACCAGCTTCTTGGGCCTTGTTGGTCAAGACCATGTCATGGAATTTCTTGAATACGACCACCGATACTCGATCTTTTTTGCCCTTATCTTGCTTGAAAATTTCGATTTCGTTGGTTTTGACGATTTTGCTTTCGTCGAAACTAAACTCAGCGATGTTGGTGTTCATTTGACTTTAATCCTTGCATTTACGGTTTTACGGTTTGCGTTGCTTTGAACTCGAACAAATTACACTTGGGATTTTGATCCTGATCATACTCTAGTGGATGTGATTTGGCCCATGCAACTGCAATCCCATCCATCATCCGTCTACTTTTTACAGGGTCGTTCCATGCAGCTTTGACACCAGTCGATATTTTAGCCCTGATTCGTTCTTTTTTCACGGCATCGTGCCACATGGCGCCCACTTTTGCCTGAACTTCTGGACGTTTCATAGCGTTATTCGCCGATATTTTGGCGCGATGTTCAGGACTTAAGGTTTTACCAGGATGGGCCGATGCTTTACGCTGAGCACGGCCTTCGGGAGTGTTGGCTGTATGCTTCATAATCTCAGATAATCGCTGTCTCACTTCTGATCTGCTTTGCACTTTATTTAATGACGCGATTTCAGTCGCTTTTGCCAGTCTAGTTCTACTAATGGCCAAGTTAGCTGCACGATATTCAGGATCCTGCCATCTTGTCTTGATCACTTCAACCATTTTGGCTCGATACTCCGGATCATCCCAGGGGTTTTTCCGGATTGGATGCGGTATATGTTCACCACCTTTAGCTAAATTGAATCCTCTCTCGATATTCCTTGTATCATAAAATTCAATCCACTTCTCTTCAGCAGCATTAGCTTTTTCTAATGTGTAACAAATCTCCAATATTTCATGAGTAAACGCATCTTTTCCGTATTTCCGGATGGCATTTGGAAAATGCCATCGTCCATTTTTGGAAAACCTAGCTTGAGTCACATGCTGACTCCAGCGTCGTTCCACTGAACGGGATGTTAATCCGATGTAGCGACGTCTTGATTCAATGTGAATGTGACAATAGATCGTCCAATGCTTTTGTTCCACACTAGGTATGTTCTATAAAGGTTCTAGAGTTTTAGTAGATCTTCGTATGAGACAGTACTGGCCGCCGGTACAGGTGGGTCTTCCTTTCGTTGTACACCCTCGAATCCGCCGTGCCCTTTACTACACACTACCCCTGATAGAGTGTAGAATTGAGGCTCGTTACATTCGGGACAGAAGAGTCCGTTATATTTTTTGGGCAATTCCGAATGGGATCTGAGCGGAGAATTAAAGAAAGATGCTATTTGCCCAGCGTGAACTGCATCCCGTGGTTCCGGTAAGTCTTCCGGACGTCTACTAGGATCTAAAATGTCAGTGGGATTTACAGGTTGGTCTACCACTGGGGGCGGTAATCCGCCCGGAACCGCACCATTAGCCGTCGGCGGTGTGTACCCACCACCTTCTCCAAACCAACCTTCCTTATCATCTTTTACTAATTGGCGCTGCATCTTTATATCATTATTCGTTCGTTGCAAGTCCCCATATTTCATCTTAATCAATTTCAGAGTTTCCTGGACATCCAGTAATTTTAATTTTAAATTAGTTAATTCATCGTTATCTTCTTTGAGCATCGTAGCGGCCAGTGCCCGTCTATCGGAGATCGATGGCTGTTTTCTCACCATCGGATTCTCAGCCAATAATCCGTTCAATTTCAGATCCATGTCCATTTCTTTATGTTGGACATCGACCCGTAGTATCTTTTCATCCTTACCAACAGATTGAATATAGAACTGCGTCCTATTCAGATAATTGCGACATTGAGCAACAATCCTTTGTAAATACTTAACGCCATGCTCAGGAAGGGTGGGATCCTCGACTAGGTCAACTTGATATTTAGCGATTTCGTCTAATATCTCATCCAACTTTTCTTTACTAAATGGCATAATGACAGGCAACTATACATTGAGAGGTCATTCGTTCATAATTTCTTCCATCATTTTCAGAGTCTCTAAATCCTCACGAGAAATTTCAGTCCAATTGTCATCATAAATCCCATTATGATGTTCACACCTAGGCATTACTACAGATCCTTTAGAATCGAGCGCCACATCTGCATATGCAACGTAGAAATGACTAACCGGGTCCCCGCAGCAACCACTCCTGCCTCCACGCTCACAATGAATTGTGCAATATGCTTGTTTTATATCGAGATCGTCAAGGTGAACGATCCCTCTAAATCCCAGACCTCTATGCCAAGATTTCATGCTGCCATAACCTGCATGACTTTCAATTCATCGATGGTTATGCGACGAGCTATGGCATTATAACCATCCTTTCGATGCTCGTAACATCGGGGAAGAATAAACACATCATATTCAACAAAGAAGAATTCCGCCGACTTCCCGCATGTTGAATGTGTACAGAGCAAAACTTCCGGATCAGCAATTCTTACGAGCGGAATCCTCCCATCAAACATTTGTACTAACTGTGTCATAGGCGCAGTCATTACCGAAATACTCTTCATTATCGAATTTATGGCATCAGTCACTTCCTGAAAAGTTTTAGTGACGGCAGCCGCTAATACATCTATTTCTTTTGAATTCATATTGTTATGATTTTACGCTCAATGAATTCGTGGTTTTCTCCCTGTCTAACATAACCGAATGGATTACATACAACTCGCATACCGTCTAATTTGTAGTCAAAAGAGCTATGCGTGTGTCCGTGAATAACTAAACGTGGACGTTTATCTCTCAAAACGGATTCCACCTCGTGCCCCGCATAGAAGAAACAATTTATCGGTTCTCCCTCGTACATCGGATGAACCGATTTCCTAAATGGATAGAAATGTGAAACGAAGACATCTTCACATTGTAGTTCTTTGTCCAAAAACTTGATGGATGCAGTATTTTGTCCATAGACCCATGGCTCGAATCCTTGAATTCTTTGAAAATCAGGGTATGAGAATTTATTCATTAATGGAGATGGTTGCGGGAACCAAAGTGTTGCTCCAATAAATCTGATATCATCTATGGTGACAGTAGATTGTTCAATCCAATGAAGATTTGAGTTACGCTTGCATATTTGCCGGATTTGTTTTTCGACTTCTTTCGGTGAATACGACCAATGGTCATGATTGCCAGGGACAAAAATTACCTGTGGATACTTTTTGCATAATTCATCAAGGGCTGTGTCCATAACCGGAGAAGCTCCAATATCACCGGCCAAAACTAAAACATCAACATTGGTCGAATCTAGCGAAGATATGAAGCTAAAACCCCAATCTTTATGGAATTCGAAATGCAAATCTGACATTACTGCGATTTTCATTCGCTCATTACCCGTAAGACTTCTAATTCCTGTCTAGTAATTCTACGATACGGTTCATTGCGTAAATCTGTTCCGCTCGGTGGTTTATGTCTTTTACACCGGGCCAGAACATGATTCATAGAATCAATAAAGAAGTAAATCGCCGGGTGTTCACAAAGCCCACTTTTAGTCTCCGATGTCAATCTCGTACAAAAACATGGAGAGCATAAATCGAATTTTGACACCCATTCATAACCTTCAAGTCCAATGGCTCCATGAATTCTAACTGTCTTATCTTTGAATTTAATTATCTTATTCATTCATCACCTTCATCACTTTTAGTTCTTCTAGCGTTACACTTCGTATTGGATCTTCACCACCCGCTGCCCGCAATTTTTTAGTTGCTATGACAACATAATCATGCTCATCACATAACATCAATACAAAATCAGCTAAATACTCTCCATAGAATCCAGCACGCTCTGTCATAGTATAAAATTTAGTAGCAGGAGTTGGCGATGGGCATGCTATGCATAATGGCGAATCTAATTTTGCATCCGCGAGTATAGTTTCAAAGACTTTGGATCCGGTAGCAATTTTTCGTAATGCATCAGCGATTTCTGATGGTTTCATGGCTTCGAAGCAAACCAATCCGATCGATAGACGCACATTCGGTGACATCGATAGTCACCGCTTCCCCAGCCAAGACGCTCCAACCAAGCACACATATTCTCAGCAGATTCCGGGTGGACCCAATTCAATACGATGGTCCATTGGTCACCAAACCATTTGACGGTCGCAATGTGAGGAGCCCAATCTTGCCCTTTGTAATAATCGAGAATATACCAGAGCGTGCTCTTACAATCCTTCAAGCCTTTGCGAGTAGGGCCGACAGCTAATTGGAGAACACCGCCTCCCTCAACGTATTTCGGAGCATCTGGCGGAATAGGAACTTCTGTTGAGGTCGGAATCGGGGCGGTGATTCGGGGTGCAACAGGGGCTGCCTGGGCAGGCTTCTCAGCCTGAACGGCTGTGTATTGCTTCTGGAGCATTTGGCGAACTTCGCTACGTGGAAAAGCCACAACGATCCAAACACCAAATAGAACAACTGCCGTGTAAGACATTATAGTATCGAATTTAGACCACATTAATCAGTTCCCTTGATTACAGCCACAGGGTACAACCTACGATTCCTAGTTGCAATATCGGAATCTTGCAGCACCTTAACAACCGTATCAAGATCTTTGTATACTGCATTGCATTCATCGAGAGGAATGTGCTTAGCATTCGTTACGATGCCCTCAATCGTGACGCCATTGAATTGACGGGAAATATCGTGCATTTCCTTGTCAATTCGTTCTTGCTTGTGCTCGAGCTTACGCTTGGCCGCTCCACGAGCCATAACTCGCCCTGATCCATGATTTACAGAGCAAGCGGTCTGGTGAGCCCCAGCGTTAGGCATCAAAATTGCTGCTCCCTCGAACATGGACCCCGGAATAAGACATGGATTTCCAATTTTACTCCACGCTGATCCAACTAAATCCGGGTGATTTGCCGGCATGGCGCGGGTTGCGCCTTTACGGTGAACGTACCCGGCCTTAGTCGTACCATCAGGCATAACCAAGGTCTCTTTTTGAACGAGATTGTGACTGATTTCGTAGTAAACTTCACCGTCAGCATTGAATACCTCTTGCAAAGCTTCGCGTACACTATTGGCTATGATGTGTCGATTGGCTATGGCGTAATTAGCAGCGCTATTGTGATGATCCCAGTACTCCTTCCCGAGATCCTCATCTTCACGAAGCCATGACAGACCCCGACGATTACTAACAATTCCGCGTGCATTCGCTCCTTCGTAGAAGTAATGTTCCGCAGTTTGGTATCCATAACCACGGCTACCGCAATGAATCATGACCCATACAGAGCCATCATCCTTATCGACTTGCAATTCACAGAAGTGGTTGCCGCCACCGAGGCTCCCAAGCTGAGGTAGAGCCCTGTCGTAAGCCTCCGGAATTCTCTTCAGATTTGCATCTTCTGACACCGGAATAAATAACCGTTCACAAACATTCGGATCGACTCCGATCGGCTTACCACCGAAACGCAAAATCTCTTCGAGCTTGTCCTTTGTGAACTCTGGCATGAGTTCAGGGCGGTGCGAACCGACGCCAAGAGCCACGCGCTTCTCAACTTCATGAATCCAGCGCTCTCGATTATATCGACCTCTTACTCCAGAAGCCGACAATCCAGTAACGCGCATGTGCAAGATGCCGCAGCTGATATCGAAACCGACGCTGGCTTGAATTAGCGTATTTTCAGTTACAATGACAGAACCTATGGGAACGCCGAAGCCAGAATGACAATCGGGCATCAGATAAGCACCAGTGACGCCTTCATAGGAAGCGCCATTGGCCGCCTGATTCCACATTTCGTCTTCTGACTTCGCAAAGAGTTCATCAGACAAATATGCGTGAACATCAACTTTCATGTCATCTCGCGCCGACAAGATATAGTGATTATCGCCTAGGCGCTGAGTGACGTATTTATAGGAAGTGCTCATCTCGGTTTTTACTTGCTGGATATCGGAATTTACGGTTACTCAAGATCGACAGTTGCCCCGGCTCCTTCTAGTCTCTTCTTGATATCTTCCGCTTCCTCTTTAGAGATAGCTTCCTTAATCGGCTTTGGGACAGATTCAACTAATTCTTTGGACTCTTTGAGACCGAGCCCAGTGATTTCACGCACCACCTTAATCACTTGAATCTTATTTGCGCCAATGTCCTTAAGAATCACATTGAATTCAGATTTTTCCTCGACCTCGACAATCACAGGTACTTCTGGATTGACGATGGTAGTGGTAGACGGGGCAGCTTTGACGCCCCATTTATTTTCCAATTCTTCTCTGAGTTCGGCCGTTTGCACGGGCGGAAGACCGGAAAGATACTCGATAGCTTGTTCGCGGGTTATTTCGGACATGACGGACTCCTATACAGCATGAAATCTTACATTGAGTATTGTTATGGATGATATGGCGGGATGCTAATAAGAAATTTTGTAATTCTCTCGATCATGTCTTTTGTTAGTTTTTCCATTTTAGTGATCCTTCTTTCTTGGTAACGGTCGATTTACTTCTTGTTTTGTTACTTGCCTTGAAACTTGATCTTTAGTCGTTTACCTCGGAAATTTTCCAGCCAAACATTTATTACATCGCAGATACCCATCATATTTTCGTCGTCTATCCCATTTCAATTCCATTCTGAATAGATCGCAGGTACAATCTATTGTCATCTGCGGGCATAAATTATTACAGTGTTTATTATCATTTTCATTTAGACCCACTGGTGCTGTGAATTTGAATTCTAGGGTTACATTCTCCATTCTAGTGCTCCGGATAGAGGTGACGACGGGCCTTGACCGTTGCAACGCGGCCCTTGCTGGTGCGCTCGATGAGATCAAGCCTCATCAGATGAGGCTCAATCACATCCTCGACAGTATCCTTGGATTCACCGAGCAATGACACCATCACATTAAATCCAACTGCCGCGCCCTTTTCGAGCAGGATTTTCAGGTATCGCTGGGAGGTTTCATCCAACCCCAGGGAATCTACACCCAAGTGATCACAGGTCGTGTTTACGATATCTGCCGTGATCACATTGGTGCCCTGATACTGGGCGAAGTCACGGACCCTTCGCAGCAGCCGATTAGCAATTCGGGGGGTACCACGAGCCCGGCGTGCCAGTTCCATAGCAGCATCATCACTACACACTAGGTGTAACTTGGCTGCACTATTCTTCACAATGATAGTCAGCTCGTCTTCGCTGTAAAGCTGCATCCGGATGATTTCGCCAAATCTATCACGCAGCGGTCGCTGGAGCATCCCCTCTCGAGTGGTTGCACCGATGAGCGTGAAGGGCTCGAGATGAATGTTTAATGCGTTATTCCCGGCCATGATTACAAGCCGGTAGTCCTCCATAGCCGGATAAAGCACCTCTTCGATCTTCGGGTGCAGACTGTGAATCTCATCTAGGAAGAGGATGTCACCCTTCTTGAGACTGACGAGTAGGCTCGCCAGCTCGCCCTTAGTCTTGATTGAAGGCGTGTTCACTACAACCAGTCGAGCACCCATCTCGTTAGCCAGGATATTGGCCAAGGTAGTTTTGCCGAGTCCCGGAGCGCAAGCTAAGAGCAAGTGGTCTAATGGTTCGCCACGCTCTTTGGCACCACTGACAAATACTCGAAGATTAGCTACCGTATTCGGTTGGCCGATGAAATCGTCAAATGTAACAGGTCGCAAAGCACGATCCGATTGCTCGCTGACGACATTGAGTTCGCTGTGCTCCATATCATCTAATACAACGACCATATGCGAATTTCCGGGTTATCATGCACGCAGGAAGTTGGAATCCGGGATTGCAGTAAATAATTATGAACAGGTCTGTCCAATCGCATTGGCCATGGCTGAACCATTCTTAGATTATATAGATTCGTTTTATAGTCATAACCCTCACCGCCAATTATTCAGCAGCGATGAGCAACGCCGAATTGGCGGAATACTGAAGGCTGCTTAACTCGCCTTCCTTAAGGCGTAAAGCGGGCGCAGAAGCTCGATGAGCAATTCGCCTTTGGTCTTCTCTTCGCCGTGCTCTTTCCGTGCAGCCTCAATCAGCCTATTCAGCATCCTGTATTCGGGATTTGCTAATGTTACGGAGAACGTACGGTACGAGCTTTCCCCGTAAATCTCGTGTTGAAGATCGCAACATGTCATCTTCTTGGCTTTCTTTAACCAGGAGGCGACATTCTGTTTACTCAATTTGTCCGACGCTGCCAAGATCTTCATCTTGGTGATGGGAAGCGCGTCGTGTATGCTCCATGCTCCATTGAGTTCAACACCGAACACTTGCCAGACTTTCTTGCAAGTGTTGGCCGTCAACTCATGCATGCCCATTTCAATTTCAACGAAATCAAACCAAGATTTGTACCCCCAGTATTCCCATGCAAATTGCCAATTCGAGCCCTTCGGAGTGACAGTAACGAATGACTCATGCAGCATCCGGCAGAGATCTAGGTTAGCCCTGATTCCGTTTTGGACTAACTGCCTGACGTTGTTTAGAAGTAGATCTGCACGTTTGTTTATGATTTTGCTTTGTTGCATTTTTTTGGGCCTCAGTTTAACGTTTAAAATTACAATTAAGAGTATCTAATTTAGACTGAAAGTGCGGTCCCAACCGGATCTGTAGGCTTCAGTTGATATTTTAGCCGGGCCTTTAGCCGGGCCTTTATACAAATATCGCATATAATATCCTGGCCCCTTTTTACACGGCTCGAGACTGATTAAATCATAGCTAGAAATATCTCTGCCGTCTTCAATTTTACAGACAATGCCAATTTCAAGCTGTTCTTCAGTTGGCTTGAATATGACTCGAGAATTACCAATTTCAGGGCCTAAATATACTAATTCTTTGCCTTTGTTCTTGGGCATCTATAGTATTATACACACACTAAACATTAGAATTACAGTTACAATGATGATTGCATCTTTGATTATGTTATTGATTTCATTTTCTTCATATACCCTAAAGGCCTTGTTGGCTTCTCTCAAAGCTCTTGTCTTTATTGATGATTGATTTACGAACAATAGTTTATTCGGTTGAATAAAATACTTTTTTAACGAGTTTAACTCGATCAATGAACTCTTGACTCGAAATTTGTGCGATTCCATCTAAGTAAGCTAGCTCAATAGATGACATCTGATTCTTTTCCAAAGTACAAGTGGGTGAGCCATCAGTAGTCAAAATAAAAGCCCGGTTCGATACGTTCAAATCTATGACTATTTCTTTTATATTTAAACCAACCAGATCTAGTATTGTGTTTCTCATTTGAATATTGGATATTTCATTATTCCTGACGGGGCACATATACTCCGCCAAATACACTCCATATCCAAATGATTTCAGTATCAGATACTCATTGTTGTAAAGTTTCATTATGATCACCGCTCAAAATGTTACGTTACTACAGAATTCCATAATTAATGTATTAAAAGCCATGATAGCTAAGCTGGTGCCTAAGGATACTACACTACCGGATGTTGAAGTCGATGCGCTAATGCAAATTTGCGTTATGGGGATGATGCCCATCGGGGATGAGGAACCTCGTGAACTCATGAGACGGTTATCAGATAATATGCTAGATCATTTAATATCGCATCTAAATATAATAAAACAAAATCCAATAATTGGAAAAATTGGTCAGTTCTTCTTAATCGAATGGTGCTATAGAAACGATCATTTGAATGGCGATTGGAGATGGGACTGGGATAACCCCAATGAGGGTCATGTCTCATTCGACCCAAAAATACCACTGGATCAAATAGTTTTGCCCAAACAACAAGAACTATCTACACAGATCGAAAAGCATTCTCACAAATCCTAGATTTGCTAAAGCATCAGGTCCTCTAACCGATTTTATTTTTGCGACAGCTTCAACCGGTGACATTGCTGCCGGGCCTTTACACAAAGTTAATGCGGTTACCAATCCAGATCTATTCCGTCCAGCATAACAAGTGATTAGGACTTTCAGTCCACTATTCGTCCATCTAATTGCTTTGCCAGCGGCTTTGACCGCCTGTATAGCATCCTCTTTACTAATCATCAATCCGTCATCTCGCATGGGAGCGAAAGCAATTTGAATATCTGAAAAACAATCTGGCTGGTATTCATGCGCGCACAATATTAAACAATCAAAGAAATCCCCAACTTTGGCTTGGGGCGGCGGAGCGCCCCCGATCCATAAATTGTCCAGCACCCTTGAAAAAGTTGGGTATCTACAATCAAATGTTATATGATTATATGGAAGAGGCTTCCTATCTCTGTTAAATACTCGGACTGCACTGTCATGTAGCTCGTCCTTGGGATTTTTGAGCGGGTTGTTTGGCTCCATGACAGTAATACTTCCAATACAAACTTTAAAATCGTTTCATTCGTTGGATTCTAAGCCCGTCTATAGTTGTAAATTTGCAATCTAATTTAGCTCTCGAGTTTTGAACCAGGCATTTATAATCATCATCATTAACTTCTATGATTCTCGCGCATCCCGCTATTGAAATAGCGGTTGTGTCTCTCAGATACCTACTAGCTGATTTTCCACAAACACAACGTCTCCAAGTATTTGTCACAGATAATATATCGTGACATGCTATACAATTATGCAGCTTCATCTAGCACCGGATAATCGGGGTGTTTGAATATGGGTGGTGATTCATCACTTAAAAGACCACAGCGATTAGGGTCTGTCAGCATATCTTTGACGGTCGTAATTTCACCAGTACTCAAAACCATATGCTGTGTTATTATTCTAGCTCCATGAGAATAATCCTTATAAGTAAACTCGTGTGTGTAATAATTAAGATCCTGAATTGGATCGCCATCTAGTTCGTGCCATCCATAAATTGCTACGTATCTGCCTCTACGAGTAAAACTACCATTCTTATCAACGACATCAAATTCTTTAGTTATTACGACATCCTTAAGATGGCCAGCTACTAAAAATCCGAGTTCTCCCAGCTGCTTAACGAATTGTCTCTTTATCCTATTGTCTATGATAGGCCATCGGCATGTCCACATCATAGATGAATCTCGTGGATATCCTTGCTCCGGGGTCATTGGCTCCGGCTTAATTTTAATAGTAGATGCCTTCCATATCGTATTGACAATTTTTCTTGTAACCAACGAACAATTTGTTAATTTGGCTACTCTTTGAATTGTTTTCGGTGCCAACCTGACTCGTATGAAATCATCATCAGATCCGATACATAGATAATCAGGGGCTACAAATATTGTAGCTGTGAGTCCAGCCCCCGATATCTGCACAGGGACGAATAAACGCATAAAGTTAGGAACGTTTCCGTTTGCTATTTGTTCGTATATTGCATCTTCTCTATCCTGACTAAATCCGATTTTATCAGGCATATTCATAATAGAATTCGGGTCAACTCCAATTAATTTTAACCACTCAGAGCCAGTCGGGCTACCATCAATTCTAGGAGGGAATTGCCCGTTGAGATTTAGATTTGATTGTGCCATATTTTAATAGGACATAAATCTTTTGTAATGGCACCTAGTTATGAATCCTCGACTCATATTATCAGCAGTTCATATTTCTCAGGATATCGAAAAAATCAAAGGTGATTTCGAAGAGCAGATTCCTGGTGGGAAGGGCGAGGGGAAATGCATTGACGATTTTGATTTTTTCGCATTATTGAAAGGTGTATTGGTTGAACTCGAGCATACCGATGATCCGATGCTTGCGCTTGAAATAACTATGGATCATTTATCTGAATCCCCAGAATATTATGATTACCTTGATGATATGGAAGAGCAGATGATATCTGATGGGGCAATGGAAGAAGAAGACGAAGAAGAGAGTGAAGACGAAGAAATAGAGAAGGAGGTAGAAGAAGAGGATAAGGACGATGATGAAGATGAAGAAGAAGAAAAAAAAGGAAAGGGCGATAAAGAAGAGTCGGAATCTCTAGAGAAAGATGGAGATATGGCGGATATGGAAATGTATGATATACCATGACTGATAAGATTGTAACTAATAAATTATTACATGATCAAATTAAAAATTACATAATTGAACAGCTTAAATATGCACCCAATAATTCTGATGATGATAAACAAAAAATTATTAACGCATGTAAAAACGCTCTGAAGAAAATTAGCGATCAATATTCATGCTCTGTTTCTTCGGTCAAAATAGCTGAAGATACCGAAGAGGAAAGAATAGTCAGGGAAGTTATGGAAGAATCTAATACAGATATACGTATTGAAGCAGAGGTTCAGTTTCCGACGCCATTCACTCGCATAACTATACACTATGATATTCCGATGACCGACCGTCATTCCCGATCAAGCCCAAGAAGGCGGTCATCATCTAAATAGATAGGGATCGCTGACATCTATAATTTTTGCAATTTCGAAGTGCATACCATCGGGCCTACCTCCTGTTTGTTGGCCCGTCTTATTGAAACCATAATGCCCGCCCCAAAAGAAGCCAAGTTCATTGGCTATTGGCACTAGTTCCCTAACTGATCCTTGACATCCGACCAATGCGGGTCGTGTTCCCATATAATTCCAGGCCACATTAATATCAAATGCACTTGCATAAGCGTGGTTACTGAGTCTAACTCTAGACCCACGAATAAACCTTGGGGCATATGAACCTCCCCAGCTCAAAATTAGTGGTATTAAATCTGCATCTTCCCAGGCTTTGAATAACGCGAGAAGTTGATCTACTGCTTTCTTATGAAATTGTATTTTTGCACTCCCAGAACCTCTAATACCCCCCAATTGTGGGATTGCGATTGATATAATATTATCTCTTTCCCATGTATCGGTAATAACTATTGCTTCAGGATCATTCTTAATTCCAGCTGGTTCATATTGGAATTTTCCAAATATTGCTTGGCGTGCATTATCGTCGGTTAACGGACTCAGACTTTCTGGTCTCGGTGGCCAATTCGGTCCCGTTCTGCTATCGTCATCATTTGCTTCAGTAATAAACCCTAGTCTCTTGGCAACACCATATGTTTCATCACCTACTTTTCCATCTGTAAGAACATTTTGCAATCTCTGAAATGAAATGGTCGCATTTTGTGTAGCTTTATCGAATAGTCCGCCGACGTGGCCATGGAACAACCCCTGACCCACTAAGAAATTTTGCCACGTCTCAACTTCAGGACCGAAACTATTCAAATGGATCATGCATAACAGTACTAACTACGTTAAGTCAAAATAACTTGGCGTCTCGTAGAGGACTTGAACCCCTATACGGAGGTTTAAAGCCTCCTGCTCTGGACCATTGAGCTAACGAGACAAGCCTTATTACTGTACATCATGAGCACCAGGATTTACTAAATACTCATCACTCCGGTTACTGGCGCTTCTAAAGCTTCTTGACATCTTCGTAGTAGGTCATCTAATAGTTTTTTCTTAGCATCGGATAATACCCAACTAGATGCATACGCCATCATACATGATGTTGTTCCATGGATCGTTAATATTATTGAACAAACATATACCTGTCTTATTATGTCTTGAATACTATTACTTTGTGGTTCTCGAACATCACGTGTTTCTGTTGTTAAATTAATACTAATTCCAGTGTTTGGCGAATGAACAAATAGAATATTGCTCATCTTGAGAATTGCCACATCCATCGACATATCATCCATGTTAACTATCCATCACTCCTTTTATGGGTACTTCTAAAGCACTCTTACACTTAAACAGTAGTCGATCTAGCATCAACTTTTTAGCGTCAGTAGGCGAGATGATACTAGTCATACATTCCATTGTCTGCACAGTCCATCCATCAATCTTTCTTAAAGTATTCTGTTCACATAGAATATCGGAAAAAGATGAACCTGTTACTATAACTACCGAACAAATATACCTAACACCATCCGGGCTTTGACTGTCATCTAATATTTCCGATATTAAATTAACTCTGGTTTCGGAAGAAAAAGCATATAAATTTCTGCATATCATTAAAATCGTTGTATCAAGTGATGTATCCATAGATATTAAATTTTACAATGTAAAATTAGATGTGGACGATCCGCGCTGGAAATATGATTGCAAGCGTTGCAAATTTAATTGGTGTTGTGGCCCATTATGTGTATGCATAAAGGATACATTGAGAGATCCGCCCAATCGAAGGAAGAAGACGGTAGAGAAATTACAGGATGAATATTGGTTCAAGAGATATGGTATAAAAGAAATTATGGAATCATGAATTCATAACTACAAGTGCTAAAGCAGTACCCTTATTAAGATTACGAACTGGGAACCAATGGGGAACTTTGCCGAGATCCTCTTTGGATATTTTACGAATCTCAGTCAATGTTAATTGACCTCCCTTTGGAAAGAACGTTAAAGCCGCTCGATATCCGGTTTTTGTTTCACAATAACTAATCATCATTTCTCCAATACGATATTTCTTAATCAACTCGAGATATCCGTCAGCTACGGCTGCTGCTAGACTTTTCCAAGTATCTCTGTATATGCTTGGAGCATAAGTCCTATATTCATTTCCTGGATCTACCCAACATCCGGTATCCCAATTAAAAACCGGCTGAAATTTTGACCCTCTATCATAGACGGGAGCTGCCCCAGGAAGAAGATCACTACTTATGTAGATCCCCATGCTAAAGCTTACATCAAGATGGAATTATTATTCTTGCTTCCTGTAAAATTGAACAAGCTGTACTGAAGTCCTCCGCCCATCTTTCTGGGATAGTCACTTGAGGCCATATTACCCGCACAATGCCTGCTTGAATCAAAGACACAGCACATCTAGTGCAAGGCGGCCATGTTGAATAAGCTGTACAGCCTTTGAGTGCAAGACCTATTCTCGCTGCATGGAGAACTGCGTTCATTTCAGCGTGTACCACAAGCGGATATTTTATTTGTCTATCTTGTAATCTTTCGTCCGTGTCAGTTATGCCCCTGGGGAAGCCATTATAGCCAGTGGAACGCACCTCGCGATCTGGACCGACTACTACGCAGCCTACCTTCGTCGACGGATCTTTTGAGGCCGTAGACACATATTGTGCCATGCCCAAAAACCAATTTTTCCACCATTCATGGCCTCGAGACACGATGTTTCATCCCTTTCAAAATCTCAGTAAGACGATCTCGTTCTTCAATCACTTCAGGATCAATATAACGTCCCTTTAAAGGCAACCCCATGAGTTGGCTTAGAGAAACCAATAACAATGCCTGCGGAGCTTTCTCTCTTAAATAGGGTGTCACATAAGCACAAAGTTCTCTAGCACTGTGTCCAACTACTTGCCATGTCCAGACCGGTCGATGGTTAGGTTTGCGCAGTGGTCGTGGTTTGAAAATGGAACCTCCAAAGTTATTTTGTAACCATCTAATTACAGATAAATCAGTATTTGCACAAGAAACGCCAATTTTCCATCCTCTACCCACCCAAAAACATCCTTCGCCATCTAAAAATCCGGCTGTATAAGCTAGGGTATCTTCTTCCCACCCAGCTTTGCGTCTATTCCAATCTTCACGATTAAACGTCATTTTTTCTCCAGAGCCACGATGTCGCCGACTGCTTCCATTTTTACTCGAACTTTATCCAAGTTTTCAGACAAAGCCGCTTCTATTTGACTCGTTACATCGGGGGTTAATGCGGAAACATTTACTTTGACAAAGTACCCTTGATCATCAGCGCTGATTCCGATACCACGAAGCCAGTTCGGTTTTCCTAAGGTCAACTTAAGAGCGTTTTTTGTGACTTTTGCTTGCTCGAGTGTGATCATTTTTCTTCTCTACTTTGTTTTCCGGATAATCGATTCCGGCTTCCCAATCACGAATTTCTTCGTTTATTGATTCTTGAGTGAATAAAGAACGAACTGGTAATCCTTCTGCTTCGATTATACTATCCCCCATTACAGTTATCACACCAACAACTTCATATCCAAAATTACAAATTAACTCAATATCATCAATAAGTATGTCATTAATTGATCCTCCCAATATTATCACTTTTGCATCTAAGTCCGGATTTCCTTCGATGATTCTATCTTTCCTATTTACATACAGCGCATCCATAGCATTGCAATTTGACGCTAAACTCATGCATGATACAGCGCTAGCCATCGCATAACCATCAAACCCAACTCCGGCTACCGCTGTTATTGGTTTGAAATTCTTGACTATTTCTTCGATTAATAAATGACCAATATATATATGCCCATACGGTCTCAGTAGAACGGGTTTGCAATCTATATAGGAACGGCCGTTTTCATTTGTGATAATCGAATGTTCACGTAATGCATACGCTAATTTGACCCTCGGGTTTATTGGTCGCCAACGAGGCTTAGTAGGTGATATAGAAAACCCCATGCGTTACGGGACTGTACAACGCGAGTCATTCTGCGATTGATTTAGCATAGGCAAAAGCTTTATTCATTCCTTCGATCGAATGTTCGAAGAATTTATATTCGGTGGTGTTTCCATCCTTATAAATAGTCAATTTGATAGGACCTGAGACAACCGCCCAATCAAGATTAATCGTATACGGGTTTTCATCTTTTCTTTCCAGAATTCTTCTACCCCAGCGTTGCTCTTTACCTTTAAAATCTGGACACCAACCTTCATGCGTAATTCCACCCCATTCATTTTCCTCCGGTTTCCAGAAGGGGTCTTTCAACAATTCTTTGTGAGCCAAATAAAGAGGATCGGAAGCGCGGAAATCTTTTACCCATTGCTCGTGCTTCTTACGGGCTTCCTCCCTCTCAGCTCGTACTATTTTCTCTTTATCTGAAACCCACTCATCTACTAGAATTAATTTGTGTCCATCTCGTCTAAGTGTTAAAATCGCTGCGATCACACGATAGACAGACGGAATACCAACTTCATCTGGCGATTCTGTCTGATAACACTTAATCGTTCCATCGGGCTCGAACGTTGGCCATTTCTCATCTTGATCGATCATGCCTTCTTCCCCATCCGATCCGATTCTTACGATTTCTAGCCATCCGTTCATAGGATCGCTAAAATCATAGAATCGATACTCGTAAGGACACGCCCAAATGCAGCCATCAACCACTAATATCTGGCTTGCTACATCAAATTGATAGTCGGCACAACAAAAGCCGCATCCTTTTGCAGCGTCTTCTGGTAAATAATCACGCCGTTTCCCGGTATTGAGCTCAATCACTGTCTGGCCTTGATAGTCGGCGCCTGCGACTAAGTAGACGTTTCCATTCGGATGATTTTCAATGAAAGCAAATGGGAATGAACTATAGTTACGTTGGATTTCAGCTATTAACTTTCCGTCTGGTGAATATACCAACCCTTGCGTATAATCCCAACATCCTTTCTTAGTCGCAAATGGTGTAACGACTAGCTTATATCCTTTGACCGGGGATAAATGCTCTCCTCGACAAGAACATTCGGTCTCTTCGGTGCAAGCATTCTCCGGAATAAAAATTTCTAACTTTTCCATTTTACGTTTCCAATTTTCAGCCACCAAGGGCAAGTGGGAGGTTCTTACAAATCCGTTGATTTTTGTCGCTAGGCTCAAGAGCAATGGCCGTAAGAGCGTTATTAAGGTCTGGTTCACGAAAGGCAGCCGTTCGAACATTGAGATCAAACGCTCGATCAATAATACGCTGGAGACCCTGTTCGTTTTCGACCGTAAGTAAGACTAGGGTATTGGATTGCGCATGCCATGATCTGGCCGATTCTGGATAATCCATCATAAACTGCATCGCTACGTGACATGCCTGTACAGCCTGATCTGCATCGGTCAAATTCGATCTGGTGATTATACATACTTTTACGAGCCTCTTGGTGATGTGTGTCATGCTGCTACCTCCGAGGCCGTTTCCTGAACAGCAGGAGGCATTTCTCTTTTGAGCCAGGCTCTCACCCGTTCAGGTGTCCACTCGGCTTTCCTTGTATCATCCAGAACCTGTGAAAGAATATCGTGAACATATGTGGCGCTCGGCTCATTACCCTCATGGTTCTTAGCCTCGATCTGAGTGTATAGCCGCCCCCTAAGGCATGCATATGCCAAAAGGGTGCACCTGGCATCAACTCCCAGGGAACGTTTCTCGTTCCATAGGTGATACCGGTCCAGTCCTTTGGACTGTCGAATTTTTCCACCGAGGGCACGGCCCTCAGCGGTGAATCGCTTGACTTCGTTCTTTAGCTTCAGAATCGCCTCTTTCATGACTTTCTCCTTCATTCGTTCGGGGTTGAAACCGGAAACGAAGGAGACCGGAGGCGATCTGGATCTTAATATTTAGAAGAACGGTCTCATATCTACCTCAATATAACACCGGATCGTACACTCGTCAATGGCTATGCCATCTGAACCATTTTGCAGGCAATTTCATCTAGGGAACGATTAAGCCTACTAATTGTAGTTGACATAGCGGCAATTGCGGTGGCCGAATGCTCAGCAATAGTTAAAGCCTGAAATGCGCGTTTACGTTCAGTTTGAAAGTTGTCTTCAAGAGACTTGATGGTCTTATCACGTACGCGCAATTCTTCGCGCAACTTCTCAATCTCTTGATTGGCTTGTGCTAGTTGCCCGTTTTTGTATGCCATGAATCAAATTACGCACAATAATAATCAATTTACGGATTCTAAAACGCAGGGATCAAAAAAGGAGACGGGGTAATCGAAGGCTAACTATGTGCTGTGTACTGATAGCTGAGAGCTATTGGCTGTGTGCTGAAAAGCTATCCGCTGAGAGCTGGACGCTATCTGCGGAACCAGTACCAGCATCGAGTTCGATGGTGATTTCCAATTTTATAATTGGAAAACCTTGTATTATGCCTTCGATACCCCGTTCCTTCCCGCCGAGCGCGCCGCCCCTCCGAAGAGAGACGAAACAACCCGGAGAGTTTTAGTCGACTGCCGTCGTGTGGTTTAGTGCTTCCACCTCGGCATTCAAGGTAGCAAATCGCTCCTTAAGGCTTTCGACATACTCAGCCTTTTTCACTTCCGGAAAAGGACAGTTCCTTTTTATAGTCTTAGGAATCGTCGTGAGTTCACCCTTGACGTATGCAGTTTCAGATGTCTCCTCCGTCACCTTCTCCTGATCCAAGGTGGGAAGAGTTTCATAGAACGATATACTAGCCTTGATTTCAGCGAGTTCACGAACCGCTGCACACAGGAACCTACCGTCTTTGAGCTGTACTCGAGACTCAGCTATCGCCGTCGCAGTCTTGAGCTTTACAAGATCATCCACGAGCTTGGTACGCAGCTCCATGAGCGTGGCAAATACGTAGGCCGGGGGCTTATCTTCCTCATAGACTGCGGAACGGACCATTCGGTCCTCAGTCTCCCTGATCTTCCCCTTGATAGCCGAAATCTGCCTAAGTGCTTGGTTTAGTGTCGTCATAGGTATAAAGGATATTACACTTGTCAAACTTCACCGAGGTTATCTTTAATGCGATTAATAATTTCTGACGCTTTAGTTAATGCCAAAGCCGCTTCATCAATGTCTTTTCTGATATTTCTTCCGCGTCTTGCCTTATTCATCTCATTATCGGAGTATTTACTCAATTTATGCATCATATTTATAATACTTTGCAATCCATCGTTTAGGGTACTGAGACCATCTTTAAAATTTCTATTCTTTAGGGCAACGATGGATGCGTCAAACAATCCTTTATCAAATTTAATAACGGTATCCTTTGGTATGTCTATCTTAGATATAATACGGTTGGCAATCCTGTCCAACTTCATATTGAATACATTCAATAATGGGTTTAATCAGGCGATCTATAAATAAGAAACAATGACCCAATTATAGTCAATACGAAGATTGACGTGTATAATATGAAATAACCAATAAATCCCATTCTAAAATCTCTTCCTTATATGAACTGGATCAAAGAAGACATAAAAGTCAGGAATAGAATAACCGGAAGGATCGGTATACTTAAAAGAGTATGTAAGGATGATATATTGTGGGAGATTCAATTTGACGATGGATCGTGTCAGTTATCTTATTCAGACCAAATCGAACATCACTATGAGCCATTAACTCCACCAAGTAAACCACCATCTATGAAGTCATTATTCCAGCTACGATAATCTCATCAACTAGACACAATATTTCATTCCGATTTATCCCACATTGTATGCTGTGTTCAATGACTCTTTGAAGTTCTTGATACATGATATTCTTACCACTGTTGCCATATTCGTGGACCGCCATTCCCACCATTTTCCCGAGTTGATCAGGAATACCTAGGGACCCACCTACGAAGTTGATGGTAATACCGTTCATTAAATTTGGCCGACTTTGCTGAAAATAGGCTTCCGCACACCAATGGGAGATCACATCTCCACTTTCAAATGCAAAAATCATTTTTTTCATTTAGTAAAATCCTTAGCCTCGTCAAGGAGTTTCTTTAATTCGCAATTTCTTATCTATTTCAGCCACGTTTTAGCGTACATTAATGGATATTGGATTTACAGAATTCAATATCAGATTCTTCAAATCCAAAATTTTGAATAAGCCAGTCCTTCCCATAACCAGCTTGGGCTTCAATATGTATCGTTGCTGTAAGCCCGATTTTTGGAAACGGCGACGGAGTATTTGGTAAATTTAAGAATATTATATCTGAACGATTAGGTCTTTGCAAAACTTGAGGATTTGAAACAAACCAACTCCCTAGTTTTATTATCTTCATATCACAAATTACAATGAGGGCCCCGTACGGGGCCCTCATTGATTGTTTCACTATCTAGATATCCAATATGGATCCCACGGTTGCGGCGGGTATACCCACGGATACGGTGGATTTACCCACGGATACGGTGGATTTACCATTCGCATTGCCGGGCAACAATATCGCATCGGACACGTGCAGCACGAAATCGATGCCCCGTTGGTTGAAATCATTGAGCATTGCATGACGACCTCATATCTAGCGTGGCGGTGGCTTAGCGTAGCCTGGTGCTATATAAGGATTGGCCGGGAATGGATCCGGCGTAACTGGCTTATCCTGTCTACGCCATTTATGAGTCGGGATGCCCTTTTTACGGAGAGCGGACATAGTATCATAAAACACTTGCCAGACTTCAGCCGGATCCGAAGATGCGCGAATGAACATGGTGGATGACACTCTATCACGAATGCTCTCGCCATACTCGGTTCCGAGCGTTTGGCGTTGCTGTGTCGGCTCATAACTCCGCTCTTCATTAAAGCACAGTTCGTCCGAATCCACAGCAGAGGCAGAGGCGGCACCTACTGGTTCACCGGGGCCATTCATACTCATCGTATTGCATGAATATGTTCCCCCACCGCCATTACTGGCCGGCATGCTCACCGATCGTAAAACGTCGCTTGTCTTGACTTCAGAGGAGCCCATGGCTCCTTCCCACTTGTCAGCATTGGCTGAAAACCATGTTACCCCAGGCCGACAACGCCATGGATACGGTTGTACGCAAGGCGGGGATACAACAACTGGCCAGTACCAAGGCTCTTGTTTTTCTCGATAGACGGCTACCCCGATGACTCCAACGTTTTGTGGAGTGCCGAGCTTAGCGCTGTAGCTCTCAGGTTTATCGGCAAATCTGAATGCCGCTACCTTTTCATTACTCTGCCGGAATCCCCGAATGACTGCCGTTCCGTATGCGGGAATAGCATATCCAGTTCTAGTCGCATCCCCGACTTCTCCAGAAATCGCATCTCGCCCATCAACCGAGATTACGACTTCAATTCTTTCACTTATCTTGTTTCGAATGTGAACACTATAACGTTCGTCTTTGCGAGCAGCGACATAAATCTTGCCTTCATGATAGAAGGTCGGAAATTGTTCGCCATTCTCGCCCGTGATTCTGATATCAGCTATCATTGACTTACCCTCTTGCCGTGCTGCACCTGAACTACAATCCAGATGACTGAAGGCAATATTGTTGAGCATCCAAAACAGGTCTTGATTGTCCTTCCAATCCTGTAAATGCTCTATGGCTAGGTCCTCAGATAGTACGATGTCCAACCCGCAATGTCGGCATTTGTTTGCTCCAATTTTGCGAAGAAGTTCGAATAGAATCTTCTTGCGCAACTTAGAGTTCGCCGTTCCGCGTGGCATGCCACTTACAGTGGCTTCTGGATCTTTTCGTCCCACCATTTGGCCTTCGCCGTTAGTGAGTTTATCCCGGGCGCGAAGCCTGGGATTAGGTGCAACATCGCACCTATAAGATATTATACAACGGCCGCACGTTTCTTGTCAATATTTCGTTTTAATTGTTTAAGCATGCGGGATGGAAGATATGGGAGATCAGGCCCGTCAGATCCGCATACTGTTTGTAGTTCGTTAATCTTGAACAAGTCGGCAAAAATAGCATCAAGTACTGCGTTAACCTTCGGCTCGGCAGCTTGTGTCGAATACTGTAGTTTATTCATACGGGCTTCAGCAATTGCTCTCGCCCGTTTCTTATCGAAGGTATCATTCGGATGATATACTGACCATCCGTATTTAATTGATAGGCTATCGCGATTTTCTCGAGAGAACGCGATACAGGCAATAGGAAACAATTTTTTGTCTCTTATGTAGTAAAATTTAGTTTGCATATGATATCATACATTTAATCGTTTATCTCATCGTACGGTGAAACATGCCAAGTGAAGTTGAACTGGCTGAACCAGTCATAGCGTATTTTGAAGATCAAAAATATGATGTATATCAGGAAGTCAAAATCTGCGGAGGATGCGCTGACATTATCGCTGTTTTAGGTAAAATTGTTACTGTCGTCGAAGTTAAAACATCACTAACCATCAGCTTACTGCACCAGGCTTATGGATGGAAAAGATTGGCAAACTACATATATATTGCGGTCCCATATTCACATGATAGTGCCAGACATTTCGCGTATAGAATATGCCGAGACTACGGATTCGGAGTATTATTGGTAAACAAGAAAACGATGAGTGTGCGTGAGCAAGAAAATGCTCCATTACACAGAAAATCAGAGGCTACCAAGATTCTTAATTCATTACGACCAGAACATAAGACCTATTGTAAAGCCGGATCGAGATTCGGACAAAGATGGACTCCTTTTCAGTCTACGTGCGATGCTCTTAGGTATTTAGTCGGATCTAAACCGGGGATCGCTCTTGATGACGCTATCAAGCAACTCAGTCATCATTATGCAACTAACGCATCTGCAAGGCAAAGCCTATCTGTTTGGTTGTTCAAAGGAATCATCAAAGGTATTAGAATCGAGCAACACGGAAAGCAGCTAAAACTGTTCCCGCAATCTTAGCTCTATGCTACATCCCATCCAGTCACGAGAGGTTTCTCAAACACCTCTTCGTCTTTACCATCTTTTACCTGTTGCTTAGTTTGTCTTCGTGACTTTCGATGGGCTGACTTCTTCAGGTATTCTAAATCTCCTCCTTTTACAAGACGTTTAGCTCTACTAGCTCCTTTTGTTACAGTCTTCATTTAGTCCGACACTGCTCCCTTAATTCATCTAAGGTATAATGCCCAGTCACATGTAGAACACCTTGTATGTAACCGAGCCAACGCATGATCTTTTCTAAATCATCGAATTTTGGTATTTCATCGCACATCCATAGAACATGATCTAGCACTTCCCCAAACCATTCTCCACTAACGGAGCTACTAAAAGGACTGATGGTACGCCATTTCTGATCTGTCAAACGGATTGGCTTGTAATGGGTTTGGAGTTGCTCTTTATAGAGTTTCAAAACTTCGAGCACTTTGTCTTTAGTCATACTACCTCAGATTTAGGATGCCATGACAGTATACAACGCAGAGTCTTCTTCTGAAACACGTTTACAAGTAACTCCGACTGCGAAATCTCTAAGGCTCGGGATCTCATCCTTGTGCTTTTCACAATATCCTAGTATGTGTGACCCGTTATGTTCTTCGCCCTGTTTGGCAAATGTCCACCATGCCACCAATGACATGTTCTTACAGTCATTACCCGTATCCGCATCAAAATGCCAGCATCTTATATGATCAATGTGCTCGATACTACCTGTCATAGACCATGATCGGCTCCTAATTTCTCTCATACTGTTTCCACAATCTTAGTTTTGATGCCGGCACGCATAGCTTTTTTAACCATGTCATTGGTCCCCCTGCTGTTCTCTAAATAATCATCTGTGAATGCTAAGCATAAATCGATGCCTACGCCATCTTTGTCGGGGTTCTCATATTTTAGCATGGCCGAATTTCGAAGCCCGCCTGCCCTCGGACCTAGTCTATTCCAATCTTCTGTTGTTATTGGGTAAGAACGTGGAATAAGTCCAAAGGATCTAGCGATTTTATCAGCCAACGAATCGAGTCCCCGAGCCGCACCGTGGACCACTATCGTACCTGGCGGGAATTTTGATAATTCCCGGATAATAATGAGTTCATCGGTCCAAGTCCTGCTTCCTGTTACAAGTATCTTCATAATTTTATTGGCCGCTTGAGATATGGATCAACCGCACAACCTATCGATGGCGATGGCGATGGCGATCCATTGGGATAAAGATTTGAGGTTATCACTGGTTCAGATTGATGCCTTGGCTAAATATGTACAAAAGGATACAGGAAGATTTATTAAACTGATGGAAATGGATCGCATGGACATTATCAAACTCGTATCCCATCTAGTTATATACGGAGCGTAGTTATCCGTCCATCACATTCGAAACCATTGATTCATTCCATGTTTGAGTTACTCGTTTGAAATCAACATCATATTTATGAAGGATCTTAAATTCTTCGCGGATTCTATAAAGTGATTGCGCGATCTTTTGATCCAGTGCTAATGGGAACTCTTTCTTAATTAAATCGAATATCTTCCAAAATTTCTTTGGTAGAAATTCCGTAACTAATCGTAAATCAGGAAATTTCTTAATATCGGATAACTTTGAGTCACCGGATTCATCAAAAGCGATGAAAAGAGCCATCATTACGACATTGAAACATACTTGGTCATTGAATTTTTTGGTGATTCTACAACTTCTTCCGTCAGAACCAAGGTATCGCTTCCCCAACACAGTGTCACGGAAACCAAAAAACAAATGATATCCATTTTCCCAATAATCCACGAGAAAACAAACCGATGGAGTAAAGGATTGAGTATACTTACGCTTTTCGTCAGTATACTCCATAGTCATGTTACTTGGGGTTACTCTAATGGTGTTTCCTTTGCAATTTTTCTGCCTGCGCGATAACTCAATTTTCAGACATTCGAAATCGACAGTCTTTAGGTATTCATCGAATATCGAACGCTTCATTTAACTAGCTCCCATACGAAGCATGTGCCATCGCTGCTTCTGTGTTTCTTAATCCACTTCTTGATGTGAAGAAGTCTCAGTCCCTCTCTAACGGCAGTACCCGAATCGAATCCCAACTTATCGGACAACTGTTTAGATGTGAATTGTTGATTTGCAAAGAATCTCTGGACGGTATCAATGATTTCTTGTTCCGTAGCTCTTGTCCGCTCAGGAGCATTGCTTAATATACGAGATAGACGTAAAGCTTCTTCGACATTGTCGGTTTCGATAGTTCCGTCTGGCCTAACTCTGTATATCATCTCGTCATCATCCTCATCTAATTCGTTCTCAATTTGTACTTCCGGTCTTTCTATATTTACATCGACATATTCCGGAAAATTGCTAGCTGTAATAGTGTCATCAAAATCTGCACTCAACCCGGGAATTTCTCTTTCATCCAGCCAACCACGGCGAGGACAGATTTCCTGTTCCAAATCATACATTAGCTCATTCCGAAATGCTTCATGCGATCCTAGATTTTGATCTATGAGTGGATCCATCTCCAATATTAATGGTCCAGCCATCTTTCTTAATCTTATTCTATCTAATCTGTAACTAGTGCTAGACCCACGATCTCTACTCTCGGCGAATTTTGCATTTCTGCATTCAATACACATCTGGCCACGTTCAGCCTTACGTCCTGCATTCAATTGGCTGACAACACGATGCGTCTCAATACCACAATCGCATCTAACTAGCCACATTTGGCCATATTTGCTACCGCCAATTGGTTTAATTGCTATTAATTTGTCAAACTTCTGTCCCGTTATGTCTTTACACGCCCACGTTTTTCTTCTGATTTTGGCACATTCAATACATGCCGGATCGGTATGTTTCGACAGATCGGTAATATCACCAGTAGATTTATATATCTCATTTCCGCAGTCACATCTAATCAGCCACATTTGACCTCGGATTTCGTCCATCCTGTCAAAAGAGATGACTGTGAATTTACCGATTTTCGTTCCTGTTAGATCTCGTTGTTTAACACGACACTTCCTGCACATTGGAAACGCAGTACGTTTCTTTAATGAGGTTATTTGTCCCGCAAATTTATGGAATTCCCGTCCACAATCGCATCTAACTAGCCAAATTCGTCCTTTCTTCGCATCAACGCCTTTCAAAGATATGACTGTGAATTTGCCAAATTTTTCACCAGTAATATCTCGTCCTCTAACACGACATTTATTACATGCTGTTGGTGTTTTATTTTTCTTTAATGTGTTAATTTTGCAAGTAGACTTGTATGATTCCTGTCCACAATCGCATCTAACTAGCCAAATTCGCCCATTATTAGGATCCACTTTTACTAAAGATATGACTGTGAATTTACCAAACTTCTCGCCGGTCAGGTCTGGGAATTCTTTGAAATTTTTACCCAACTTTAAAACTTACATTCTAGGCTTCGTGTATATGATAAACTGAAAACTCATCAATTTTCTTTTTCATGGCTTCTTTAGCGCATATGCGCACACACCATGAATGAGGATTGTATTGCCAAGTATTAGGCTGTCGCCTACCGCCCATAGCAATCGCTATGCCTTCATCAGGATCAAGACACATATGTAAAATATATAAATTCTTACATGAACATGATAGTCTTCTGTGCATAATACAAAAGATTTTGATCGGGAAAGCATTTGTGTCGTGCCATTCCGAGTCATCGTAAATGACTTCCTTCCATGTAAAGATGGACACGGTTGGTAAGCTTATTAAATAAATTCTCTGAACGAATTTCGGAAGGCATGATTTGAAGTGTGATACGACGCATTCAATACCATTGTATACCTGCGGCATCGGACCTATCGGTCCAGCTATGCCAAGCATTTTATATATATTTTTAACTTTCATTAATTCAACCTGACGTCTCCTTTTGGTGCTGTTGTTTCTTTTAGACACTAAGGGTGTACCCAAGTCCCGTTATGCCACTTAGCTACTTCCATATCTGGAGCACAAGAAGTCGCCTCATCCAGTGTGTTAAAGTACAACACCGGAACAAAGCTTTTACCGATAAACTGACCTACGGCATACTGGCCATTCACCATGATCCGATGACCATCAATCTGCCCAAATTCTCGTTGGGACAAGAGTCCAGAGCAATCGATTTGTGCCTTGACAGGTGCTACCTGTGGTTGGACAGACGCCTGTAGCCTCTCAGGCCCCTGATTAAAAACATCGAGAGTTGGAAGCACTATCAGGAAGAGAATCAGTAGGAAATTCATAAATTATCGTACACAACAATATGCTAAATTTTCAGGCTTTGTGAACTTCCTCGACCTTTCGCTCCCGTTCCTGCATGATTAACCTAATCCGAGACTTGAAATACTCTGGAACCCAGGTTTCGATGAATCCTGGCTCGTGATTCGGATTTTCAAAATAATCCTCGATTTCCGGATTAAGAATCAATTCATGGAATATAATTTGGAAGATATCCATAGCCACATCTTTTGAAGCAGTATCAAATGCTTTGATTAACATGCATGTCTCATATTTGACATTGCTATTCCCGAATACGTTATTATGATGAAATTCCTTTCGTGCTAGACAGATGGTGTGATCCATAGGAGGCCCGAATGCACTGGGGCGGCAGCTGAGGTCCTTCTGTCGTCTCTTATAGTCTGTCCACCTTTCTTCAATGGAAAATTCACATTGCAGCATTACACCTTCACAGCTTACTGAGAAAATGATAAACCTTTGACTCTGAATATGAAATTTATTTTTACCGCGACCAAAATCGTATATTCCCCCATCCTGGGCATATATCACCACACTGGATACTCTAGCTGAATGAGGCCTGTTAGGAGTCCTAAGATGTAGTCCCATGATGATAAATACACCAGAAACGGCAAATTTTCGAATGTACTGTTATATGGGACGGTTTGAATTCAGTGAAAAATTAGTGGGGTCGCAGCGTTGAATGCTAAAGATGCTGTCGGGGATGCCATTTGTGAAGAACACGAGCTACTGGAAAAACTAAAGGGACGACAATGAGTAAATGTCAATATGAAAAATCATGGGAAGACGGACTTGATAGGACAGTCATCCACGAATGTCCAGCAGATGCTATTGGGAATGGAGAATACTGTAGAATGCATGGATGCTGTGTATGTGGACATGCGGCATCGAATAAGAAAGAAATAGCCAATTGGCCAATCCACTTATGCGATATCCATAGTCGCATGCCTCGTACTCTCAAGAAGATGCGGGAGTTAGTAATAGCGGTTCACGATGCGAGTCATAAGGGGCCAGTATATGTCAACACGATCACCACTAGCTCTAGAGGTACTGGTAAATTCGTGTCTCCTCGATATCCTTGCCCGAAGTGTGGAAAAGAAACCAAGGAGAATCTGATTCCGGGTACTCGAATTTGTTCACGTTGTCGTTGGGTGGTTAGTAAAAGAATAGCCGCAAGGCTATATTATCAGTCATAACTTTGCCCACTATTCTTCTTTCGTTAACCGACGATGACTGTATGTGAATTGGAATGACCTATGCATAAAAGAATATCTGTTTCATTTCCTAATTATCGGGAAGTAAAATCCAAGTTACCGATAGCTCCTGGTTTCAATAAACCCCACGTCTTACTGTGCTTCGATTGTCTAGAAAAGAGATTAGGTAGAAATTTAAGGAAGA